>ERZ809296.52-NODE-52-length-199155-cov-39.772476_pt1 | contig 199155 bp, 170 predicted proteins | sample MGYA00520511_ERZ809296 | MGnify/ENA primary metagenome ERZ809296 (study PRJEB31576, sample SAMEA3212662) | Homo sapiens | biome: human-gut; feature: human gut; material: fecal | place: Sweden | collected 2012 ... | reverse complement strand
AAGCTCTTTGGAACGCGCTTCCCGATACCGTAAACGGATGCGGCAATACAATTGTGGAAAAAATCACAGTCCACGAGGCAGTTAAACACGAAGATGGAAGTCGAGAGCAAGAGGTCGAGATTTTCTATAAGTTTGTAGGAAAGATCGACTGAAAGACCAATATCTTTAAGTATGTGAATGGGACGAATATCATTTGGAGCTGGCGGACACCGGCAGTCTTTCGGAGGATGTTCTTGCGAACTTTGATACTCTGCTCGCCCAGGCAAAAGCGGCTGAAACGCCGGCTGAGCAAGGGGATTTGGAGTCGCGCGTTACTACGCTGGAAGAAACATCTGCCAGCAAGGATGACGTGCAGGCAGTATGGGATCGGATGGCCGCAGCGTATAACGAGGGGGTGAACGAGGCGTGAATAGTCAGGACTTGATATTGACGATGATGCGGGCGCAGGGAAAGACTGATGCCCTGAGCCTCCGGAGCCGGTCGGCCGGCATGGACGGCACGGCCATCATTGCCGAGGAAGAGAAAATCCCCGCTTTCAATCCGGAAAAGGATTATTCCAGCTGGCCGGCAGGCGCGCCGGTTACGGACGAAGGGCAGGTCTGGACATTGATCCAGCCGTACAATGCGGCGAACTATGACGGCCGCCCTTCGACGCTCCGAGCGCTTTGGGGGCTTGCGCATACCAAGAACCCGGTGAAAGCAAAGCCTTATGTTGCACCTTTCGGAACAAGCGGGCTTTACGCCAAGGACGAGTGCTGCACAGACCCTGATGCTGAAGATCCTGCAGCTGTGTATCGCAGCAAATGCGATAACAACGCATATTCCCCCAGCGCCTATCCCGCAAACTGGGAATTGGTGAGCTGATAATACGACAAAGCAACCGCTTCGGCGGTTGCTTTTTTTCGTGCCAATGCAAAGGGGGGCGATCAACAATGCGTAAAAGCGTCGGAGCGGGCTGCTGATCCCGTACTGTTTTATTTGGCACCTCTCGCCATGTGTGCTTCCCAAATTGTGAACGGCCGAGAGAGTCCAAGCTACACATTGCAAAGAGAGGTATAAGCATGAACTTTGGTGAAATCTTGCTTTCTGTTCTGCTGGCTGTTGCCGGCGGAGCAGCAGGCGCCGCCGTGATAAACGGCATCAATGAGCGGTGGAAGTTCAAGGCAAACCGCAAAGCTGTCAAGGAGGATCGTGCGGAGGCGAAAGCTGATAAGACGGACGAACTGTCGAAGACGCTGGCAGACCTCCAGGGCCAACTAAAGGTCCTGAAGACCAGCGACACGGCACAGGCCGAAGCTCTGCGGCTGATCCTGCTTGACCGGGTCCTGTATCTCGGGCGCGGATATATCAAAGCGGGGGAAATCTCCTATGATGACCGCCGCCGGTTTCACGCTATGCACAACTGCTACCACAGCGGTCTCGGCGGGAATGGCGATGCCGATTTAGTTGTGGCCGCTGTGGATGAATTGCCGCTGAAAAAGTAAGGAGGAAAACTTATGCATGTTCTGGATATGACGATTATTCGCCTGGCTGCTGGCCTTGTGCTGCTTATCGCCGCCAACATCGCCCTTGGCTCCATCAACGCCATCATTGCCGGAGACTGGGACAAGGCGAAGTTCCGCAACGGCTGCATTAAGAGCGCGGTCGTGGCTGTGGCGCTGATCGCGGTCTACTTTGCCGGATATCTCAACCCCGATCTGATGGTGGTAGAGGTCGACGGGCAGACCGTGAACCTGATGACGGCGGTATCGCTGGCGATGCTCGCGGCCTTTACTGCTTATGCCGTCGATGTGCTGAAAAAGCTGAAAGATATGCTCTCCACCGCGACACCTGGGGCGGAGGCTGCGCCCGCTGCGCTGCCTGCCGGTGAGAGCGAGGAAACCCCTGCCGCCCCCAAGGAGGAATGACCTATGAACGCTATTGACCGTGTTCTTGCCACCGCCCGCAGCGAAATTGGCTACATCGAAAAGGCCACCAACTCGCAGCTGGAGGATAAGACGGCAAATCCCGGGAGCAACAACTGGAACAAGTTTGCCGCTTTCCTGGATGGCCTCGGCGTAGTCTACAACGGTGCCAAGAACGGCTATGCCTGGTGCGACTGCTTCGCGGACTACTGCTACATCTACACACTGGGCCTTTCGATTGGCATGGCTATGACCTACCAGCCGGAGAAGGGCCTCGGTGCAGGTTGCACCTACTCCATGCGTTATTACAAAAACGCCGGAGCATTTTTCAAGACCCCGCAGCGCGGCGATCAGATATTTTTCACCAACGATGGCGGCGATACCTCGTATCATACCGGCATCGTGGAGAAGGTGACCGCCGACAGGGTCTACACGATCGAGGGTAACACTTCCAGCGCTGCAGGCGTCGTTCCGAACGGCGGCTGTGTCCGCGACAAGAGCTACCCTCGCAACGCAAAGTACATCGCCGGTTACGGCCGGCCAAATTGGGATCTCGTCAAGGAGGAAGAAAGTATGCCCGAGATGACACAGGATAAGTTCAACGAAATGTTCAAGGTCGCTATGGCCGCCTACCGTGCCGAGCTTCAGGATAATGACTGCGGCAATTTCAGCGCGGATGGCCGGAAGTTCGTCACCGAGAGTGGCCTGTTGGTCGGCGGCAACACGCTTCCGAACGGTGAAGCCAATTTCATGTGGCAGGATTTCCTGACCCGTGAGCAGTTTGCAACGGTGCTTTACCGCTTCGCCCAGAAATTCGGGCTGAACTGATGGCAAAGCGCAAGCGCAGAGCCGCGAAGAAGCGCAAGGTCGAGTGGAGCAAGGTCGTGTGCCTGTTGGCAATGCTGGCCGGTCTGCTGATCGTTCAGGAATGCCTGTTCCTCATGTACCTGTGCATCAAGAGCGGCTACACCGCCGCCGCTGCGTGGCTGACTGCGGCCACCGGCGTCGGCGAGGCCATCATCATCGCCGGAGCGAACGGCTATCTGTCCCTTGCGAAATCCGACCACAAGCGCGGCGGGATCACCTTTGAAGCGGCCAAGGCAAAGAACTTTCAGACCGATACGGAGGACGACGGCAGCATTGATAGCCCCGCCATCTAAACACCGCCCCGCATAATGAAAGCCCCCTCGCAGGATTTTACGTCCTGTCGAGGGGGCTTTTTCTGTTTTCTGGCGCTTTCGCATTTTCGCGGCGCTGTGGCGCTTTTTCTGTTCTTGGTGGGCGTCTACACTCCTGCGGCGCAAAGGGCGTGTTGCAACTCGCCTACGGCGGCGAGAGGGCGCTTTCTTCGCTGGTGTGCGTCTGGCTTTTCAGAAAGGCCATGTATCTCGCTCGGGAACGAACTCAATGATCGTTCCCTCGGGGATGGGGTCGCAAGGCTCTCCATCAAAGGCGTTGCCCTGCTTCGTGCAGATATCGGCCGGTCTGCTCCGGCGTGGGTCGACATCGACATAGAGCCGACCGTCGCACTCGTAGACAGGGCGATCCCAGCTGTCGCGGCCACGGTACTCCAGCCGAAGCCTCGGCGCGGCGCAGAGCTCCTCATAGCTCATGTGGCCTGCGGCTTTCATCGCGGCGCTGGCGGCAGTCAATTCTTCAGGAGTCCACGGCTCACTCATGCTTTTCTCCTCCTTCGGCCATGCGCCAGTTCTCCGGCGCGGTGGTGATGGCCCATGCAGTCAGCGGCATCCGCTCGTCCAGCATATCCTCCAGAGCTTCCTCGGTGCCGCAGGTGTCGCACACATAGACCGTTGCCCGGCGGCTGAGGGCGTTGTGCGTGACGCTTTCCGCGTCCATCGTCATCTTCCCACAGCGGGGGCAGGCAAAATGCCCGCCCCGCTGCTTCTTGCTGAATTCAGCAATGAGAATTCGTGCCAGCGTTTCCTCGTGCGGTTCGACGCTTTCGACTTCCCATACCTCGCGGCCATCAATCTGACCATCGGCTTGGGCCTTTTTCTGCGCCTGCTGCGGATCTGCCGCGAATACGGCGGCGGTGATCCGCTGGCCGTTGTCACGATTGCGATATGTGACCGTCCAAGACCTGCTCTCCATGGTGTACCTCCTCATGTTAATTTCTGGACTTCCAGCGGCCTTTGAATGTTTCTTCGCGAGTACCGTCGCGCCAGTAGACATTCTCACGCTTCCAGCCGTTGTGCTGGTAGGTCGCATAGACGATTTTATCGGGAAAGATGGAAATTTCCGTTTCCTCAAATTCGGTATTGACGCCCATGAACATCGTGTCGCTATCGCCATACTTGTCCATCAGCTCACACATACCGTCAAAATCATTGGGGTCAAATGTAAAGGTCAAATCTTTCTTTTCCATTGCGATACTCTTTCTCCCCGTCGTGCCGATAGGTCAGCTAGTCAAGCAGTTACAGCTTGGTGTTGTAGTCTTTCAATGCGACCTGGATGATGATTTCTTCGCGCCCCATGGTAACATAGGTGATTTTGGCTTCCAGCACTCCCGGCATCGCTTGCGCCGGAATCTTGTATAAGCTACGGAAGCGACCGATTTTTTGCATACCGGCTTTCACCACAACGGGGATTTCATCGCTGGCCGCGCCAATCTGGCTGCAAAAGTCGAAGACAGTAATTTTCCTCATGCTCGCGCCTTTCACTCAATGGCAGCTTCGATGCTGCTGATGACTTCCTCCAGGTTATCCACGGCTTCGGAGAGGTTGTCGCAGGCCTCGTCCGCCTTTTCGTAACGCTCGCTCTCCTGCATATTCTCCGGGATGTTGTCGCGGTACTCTTCCTCCTCGGCCTGCAGGTCTTCGAGGCTGCCTTTCAGCTCCTCCAGTTGGTCGATGATGCTCTGCAGATTCTTTCTGCGGATTTTGTTCATGTTCTGTCCTTTCAGCCCTCGTGACCTCCGGGGCGGGCGATAATTTAGCAGCTGTAGAAGCGGAGCTCACCGTTGACCAGCTCATACATGAAGTAGGCACAGTCAAAGCGGACATAGTTCCAGTCGGTGGACTCGTACACGGGCGCGCGGTCGAAGGTGGCGGACTTGCGGAGGCGGCGATGCTTGTTGACCTCGTAGGTGTTGACCTCATGGAGAATATGGATTTTCTCGGGAGCGAAGCCGCACTCGTCAGCGATAAACGCCTTGGCTTCATCGTCAGTCATCACCTTGCCGTATTTGGCAAGCTCCTCGTAACTCTTCTGCTCCATGTTCGCGCCGGTGCTGTCGCTGGGCTTCCACTCCAGCTCCTTGTCCAGCTCGGCGGTCAGCTCGTCGATGCGCTTCTCGCGGTCGGCGACATCCTTCTTGTACTGCCGCTCGCTTTCCATCAGCAAGCTGTTCAGCCGGTCAATTTCGGAAGCTCTGGCCTTGCAGAGCTTCCGCGCCCCGCCGTCCTTGACGAAAGCCTTGCAAAAGGCATCCTTGTCGCCATCGAAGTTGTAGTAGGCCTCTTCGATCTTGGCGTACTCTTTGGCGGTCGGCTCGAAGCCGGTGCGGTCGATAAATTCAGACATCATCATTTTACGTTCCTCCTTGTATTTTCCGGTCCGGGGCTTTATACTAAGGGGGAGGGGAGCTTCCCGCTCCCCCTCAGCGCCGGGGTTAGTCCTCTGGTTGCTTGCCCTGCTTGGGTTTACTGTTGGGCTTGATTGTGATCGTTATCCGTTCTGCAACTTCGGGGTGATCACTCAAGATTTTCAGTAGCTCTTGCAGGGCTCTTTTTTCTTCGTTGTCCAACGGCCAGTCCTCCTTTCCGAAGAGGTTTGTTCCTCTTCCTTACAAGCATTATATTACACTAATTCGTGTCACTTGTCAACGATTATTTTACACTTTTCCGTGGAAATTGTAAAAAAGTTTTTGACAAGTGACACATTTTAGTGTATAGTACGAGTGAGGAGGTGAGAGCATGGGACTCTCTGTTGCCGAAAAGATCCGCCTGATTATGAAACGGCAGAAAATAACGATGGGCGAATTGGCTGAGGCATCCGGGCAGACGCGGCAAAACCTGTCCAACAAAATGACACGCGGGAACTTTACAGAAAAGGATATCGTCGAGCTGGCAGCTGCACTCGGCTGTACAGTTGAAATTCGCTTCGTCACCCAAGATGGCGAAGCCATATAAGAAAAGGCCTCGGACGCTTGAACGCCCGAGGCCTTGGAGCAGGCTTAACGCTTGCTATGTATATCCGCGCCGGTGCGCGATTTGACTCTGACATCCGGGTTTTCCTCCCGGACCATCAGATCTGACAGCTCACACCCCAGCGCCTCACAAATGAGGTCGAGATGCTCCAGGTTGACCCTTTCAGCGATCTCGTGGTACAGGTCATTGATTGTCGAAGGTCGAATTCCTGTTGCCCTCGCAAGGTCAGCTTGCGTCCACCTTCGCTCGCCAAGCCGGGTGGACAGTAAAATCCTAATCATAGCCATGCTCCTTTACGGTAGATTCTAACAACGATTTTAGAATTCCGCAGGGTTTTGGTAGAATATAACGAAAACCGTTATGGCTATGATAAAAAACGAAGCGGCTACCACACAGCAGAGAAACTGTGCGGTAGCCGCTTTTTTCATTTCCGAGCATGATCGAACGGACAGACCAGAACGAAAATGCCGCTGACCATGTAGATCGTCGGAGCATAGCAAAAGCCAGGCGAACCGGCATGGTTCGTCTGGCTCTGCTTTGGTGGACCTGAAGGGATTCGAACCCACGACCTTACGGATGCGAACCGTACGCTCTCCCAACTGAGCTACAGGCCCAAATAGCAATGCTGGCCTCCCAGCGCGGATTATCATAACACACTTTTTTGAATTTGTGAAGCCCCTTTTTCATTTTTCTGTTGATATTTTTTCTGAAATATAGTAGAATACCATTTGTTCAACAACTCCTCCGCATACAGCTGCGGAACCGGTCTTGCGCAATGGGTACCTGCGAACCATGTCAGGCGGGGAACCGAGCAGCATTAAGCGGGACCATCCATGTGCCGCAAGGACGCCGGTTCCGCAGCTGTATACGGGGGAGTATTTCTATTGTAAGGGAGGGCTGCGGATGTATCAGGCGCTTTACCGCAAGTGGCGTCCCAAAACATTTGCCGACGTGGTTGGTCAGGAGCACATCACCGAGACCTTGCAGCGCCAGGTGGCGGAGGGGCGGCTGTCGCACGCCTATCTTTTCACCGGCACGCGCGGCACGGGCAAGACGACCTGCGCCAAAATACTTGCGCGCGCGGTCAACTGCGAGCATCCGGAAAACGGCAACCCCTGCAACCGCTGCCCGAGCTGCCTTGGCATCGAGAGCGGGCGGCTGCTCGACGTGGTCGAGCTGGACGCGGCGTCGAACAACGGCGTGGACAGCGTGCGCGCGCTGCGTGACGAGGCCATCTATTCGCCCGCGCAGGTAAAAAAACGCGTGTATATCGTCGACGAAGTCCACATGCTTTCGACGCCCGCGTTCAACGCACTGCTCAAGATCTTGGAGGAGCCGCCCGAGCATCTGATGTTCATTCTGGCGACAACGGAGCTGCACAAGGTGCCCGCGACGATTTTGTCGCGCTGCCAGCGCTTTTCATTCCGCCGCATCCAGCCGAAGGACATCGTGGGCAGGCTCAACTACATCGCGGGGCAGGAGAATATCGACTTAAAGGAGGACGGCGCGGCGCTGCTGGCCCGACTGTCGGACGGCGCGCTGCGAGACGCGCTGAGTCTTCTTGACCAGTGCGCGGCCGCGGGCGGCGCGATCGACGCGAACGCCGTGCTCGACGCGGTGGGTTTGGCCGGAAACGTGCAGACCGCACAGCTCATGTCGCTGATTCTGACGCGCGATGCACGCGGGGCACTCGAGCTTCTCGGCAAGCTCTACGACGGCGGTAAGGATGTGGGCGCGGTGCTCGGCGAGCTTTCGACCCTCTCGCGCGAGCTGCTCATCAGCGCGACGGCGGGGGAGGGCGGCGAGAGCTTACTCAGTGGCGCTTATGACGCCGCAACGCTCCAAAACCTGCGCGCGCAGGGGACGAGCGCACGCTTCATCCAGCTCTGTACGATCTTGCAGGAGACGGCGGCGCAGCTCCAGTTCAGCGTAAACCGCCGCACGGACGCAGAGCTCTGCATTCTGAAGCTCTGCGACGAAACACTCTCCGGCGACCTGGCGGCGCTCGGCGCGCGCATCGCGCGGCTCGAAGAGCAGATCGCCGCGGGCGTGCAGTTCGCGGCGAAGCACCCTGTATCCGCACCGGCGAGCGCACCCACCCCCGCGGCGGTACAGACGGTCACACCTACACCGGAAAAGGCCGCGGAAGCGCCCACAGAGAGCGCAAAGCCCGCCGAGGAAGCGCCGCTTCCGTGGGACGAGCCGCCGCTGCCCGACGATTATGACGCACCGCCGCCCTACGGCGAGCCGGTCGCGCCCGCACCGAAGGCCGCAGCGTCGAAGATAGCAGCAGCACCCGCGCCTGCGCAGGAAGCGCCGACGAGTGGAGGCAGCGGGGATGATGAGATTTTCTACCAGCTCATGGAGAGCTATAAAAACCGCCTGACGCCCGATAAGCGCGCGTTCATCGGCATGGCGCAGGGGGATGTGAAGGATGACCTTCTCACCGTCTACTGCTCGACCGAGGTGCAGAAGTCCATGCTCGACCAAAAGGTCGTGACAGACGTTTTGAGCGAGGTCACGTCCCGCGCAGTTGGACGGGAGATCCGCGTCCGCTTCCTCGTGGGCGAGCGCCCGGGCGCGAAAAAGCGAGACAAGATGCAGGACCTCCTGCGCATGGGCAGTAAATTCGACAATTTTACAGTAAAATAAAAGGAGACAACAACGATGGCAAAGGGTTACAGCGCACGCCGCGGCTTTTCCAACGGCAGCGGCCAGATGCTCAAGCAACAGCAGATGCAGCAGCAGATCATGAAGATGCAGGAGGACATGCAGAAGGCGCAGCAGGAGGTCGAGGAGAAGACCTTCTCGGCGAGCGTCGGCGGCGGCGTCGTCAGCGCCGAGGTCAACGGCAAGAAGGAAGTCACGAACATCACCATCAAGCCCGAGGCGGTCGACCCCGAGGATGTGGAGATGCTTCAGGATCTCATCATTTCCGCCGTGAACGAGGCGCTCCGCCAGGCCGAAGAGGCGATGGACGGGAAGATGAACGCGCTGACGAGCGGACTCGGCCTCGGCGGGTTTGGGTTCTGATTTTTCCTTTTCAAGCAAAAACAAAGCCCGCGTCGCGGGCGGGAGTTTTCCGCACTGTGCGGAAACGGGCAATAAAGGGGGTATTCTCTTTCCGAAGAGAATACCCCCTTTAAATCCCCCAGAGAAAGGCGAGGGGAGTTCCCCTCGACCCCCGACATTGGCAGTTTGTAGCTTGAAGAGCTGCACGCGCTGCGCAATGTAAGTGCGGTGTACATGGCTTCGCCATGAATCCGTGCGTTTCGTCACCGTTTTGCAACCGCGCCTTACTATCGTGAGGCGCGAGTGACGATTGCTTGGCGGCAGACTGCTTGCCGAATGCGGCATTGCTGCGCTCGCCGCATTGATGAGTGCTCCGTTAGACGGTGATTAGGCTGCACTTCTACAAGACTGGCAGAGCGACAGCGAAGATAGGAGCAAATCAAATCGTATAGCAATGCTAACGCGGCAAAGCCGCGCGCAGGCAGCTGCATTCCGGAGGCACAAAGATTGTTCGAGCTCCAAACTGCCAATCTAAACCTTTCTCTTGGGGGATCTAAAGGGGGCCATTCTCTTTTGTGAAAGAGAATGGCCCCCTTTGCCGTTCCCCTGCGACGCGCAGGGAAACTCCTCCCGCATTGGTGCGGGAATCATTGCAAATTATTCTGCGAAAAATCTTTCAATTTCCCCGCGCGCAGCGGCCACGCTGCCTTGCACAAAATTCGGCTTGCCGCCGCCGCGGCCGTTCAGCTCGGCATTCATCTTTTTCGTGAGCTCACGAAGGTCTCCGCCGATGTGCCCGATGGCGTACTTGTACGCGCCGTCCGCGCCGGCAAAGACCGCGCAGCGGCCGCCGCAGTGGTTCGTGACCGCGTCGCAGAGCTTGCGCAGGCTGTCGCCGGACATTTCGTCTTCAAAGAGCAGCACATCGCCCTTGCCTTCGTACTGCGCGGCGGTCTGGGCGAAGACGGACTCTTCGAGCTTTGCGCAGCGCTGCTTGAGCGCGGAAAGCTCAGCGAGCACGCGCTCGACGCCCGCAAAGCTCGCGTTCGGCTTGACGGAGAGCGCCTGTGCGATACGCACGTCCTGCGCCCAGCACTCCGAAAGGTAGCGGTGCGCGCGTTTGCCGGAAAGAAGTTCGATGCGAACGCCGTCGCGAAACTTCTGCACGGAGAGAAACTTGACGAGTCCCACCTGACCGGAACGCACGACGTGCGTGCCGCAGCAGGCGCAGCAGTCCGCGCCGGGAAAGGAGACGATGCGCACGTCGCCCTCGAGCGGCTTTTTGCTGCGGTACTCGACCTTGTCGAGCTCCGCGCCGCGATAGAACTGGATGTCGATGGGGTGATCCTCATAGATGTACAGGTTGGCGAGCTGTTCAATCTCCATAAGTTCATCCCACGAAATGTCGGCGTTGAAGTCGATCGTGACGACGTCCGCGCCCATGTGGAAGCCGACGTTGTCGCAGTGGAAGCGCTCGCAGATGAGGCCCGAGCAGATGTGCTCGCCCGAATGCTGCTGCATGTGGTCAAAGCGGCGCGCCCAGTCGATCTTGCCGGAGACGCTCTTTCCCACTTCAAGGGGCTTGTCACAAAGGTGCGTGATAACGCCGCCTTTCTCGTGGACCTCGAGCACGTTCGCCTCGCCCAAAACGCCGGTGTCATACGGCTGGCCGCCGCCCTCGGGGTAGAAGGCCGTCTCCGCGAGCACAACGGCGTAGCCGCCCTTGACAGCGTCGCAGGAGACGACGGTGGTGGCAAAGCCCTTCTGAAAGGGATCTTCATAGTAGAGTTTTCTTGTTTCCATGAGGTTCTCCTTTAGTCGATCAGGCCGAGCGCCTGTTTTTCGTGCAGCACGCGGAAGACGTGCGCGTCAATATCGCTTTCGGCGATCTCGCCGGACTGGACGGCGGCGATCACCTGCGGGATCTGCGTCTGATAGTCGGTGGTCACGATCATGTCGTTGCCCGCCTGAATGGCCAGCACGGCGGCGCTGCCGTCCTGCGCGTAGGCTTTGACGGCATCCATCGCGAGATCGTCCGTCACGATGACGCCGGTGAAGCCGAGCGTGTCGCGCAGCAGCGTGTGGACCTTTGCCGAAAGGGACGCGGGATACGCGCCGTCCATGCACTCGACGATGTTGTGGCTCACGAGCACGAACGGCGCGCCCGCGGCGATGCCGGATTCAAAGGGGACGAGGTCGGACTTTTCAAACGTGGTGTACGGGCGCGCGTCGAGCGCGATGCCCGTGTGCGTGTCGGCGTTGTTGCCGTAGCCGGGGAAGTGCTTTAAGACGCAGGCGACGCCGGACTGCGCATAGACGGGCACGACGCTTGAGATATAGTCCGCGGTCGTCTGCGCGTCCTGCCCGAACGAGCGCGCGTAGATGAAGTTGTCGGGATTCGTCGACACATCGCACACGGGGGCGAAGTTCACGTTGACGCCGAACGCTTTGAGCTTCTGGTTGTAGCTGAGCGTTCGTTCGAGCAGCCCGTCGAGGCCGCCCGCGGCATAGAGCTCCTGCGGGGAGGGGAGAAGTTCGGAGAAGAGATTCGGATTTTTACTCGCGCGCGTGACCGTGCCGCCCTCTTCATCGCTGCCGATGAAAAGCGGGATGGCCGCCGCATCCTGATAAGACGCGAGCGCCGCAGTGAAGTCGTCCTCGGTGAGCCAGTCACCGTTTGCGTCCTTATAGTCCCTGCCGAAGAGCAGCAGTCCGCCGAGGTGATAGGTTTCGACGTCCTCCGCCGCGCCCGTTTCGGGGCAGCGGACAAAGAAGAGCTGGCCGACCTTTTCCTCGATGCTCATATCTGCAATGATGTCGTTGATGCGCTCATCGGGCGTCTTTTCCACCGGCTGCTCGATAGGAGGTTCCGGCGTCGGATCGACGGCGGGTTCATCGGGGGTGTCGTTTTTCGCGCCGCAGGCGGCGAGAAGCAGAACCAGGACGAGGGAAAGTGCGGTGATTTTGAGAGATTTCATGGCGATTCTCCTTTTTACGATTCGGAAACAAAGTGTTGCTCGCGGTAATACTGCGCGCAGAGGTACCTGCGGCAGATCTCGGCGACGTCTGGGGGCACGTCGAGCGTGATGGAACCGTCGACCATGCGGTAGCCGTCCTCGTGCATCAGCGGCGTGACGGCGCGCGTCTCGCGCTGGAGCTGCATGAAGCCGTCGCCCGTCCAGCCGCACTCAAAGAAGAGCTTGTCCATCAGGAAGCACGGGGAAATGTCGCCGCCGTCGCCGCGGAAGTCCTGACCGAGGGATTCCCTGGCGGCCTTGTTGGCATAGATGAGGTAGGGCGTGGAGAAGTAGTTGTAGAAGCCCTCCTGCGTGGACACGTCAAGGCTGACGCCCATTTCGGCGTAGACGCTGCTGCCGTTGCCCATCCACGGCTTGTGGTCGCCGAAGAGCACGAGCACGATGGGCTCATCGCGCGCTTCCAGCTCGCGCGTGAGGCGGCGCATCTGCTCGATCGTGCTGTGGATGCCGGCCAGGTAGTTGTTGATGACGCAGCAGCTTTCCATCGACCAGCCGGTCTTGGCGGGCGTGACGTACTCCTCCCAGTAGGTCTCGGAGCTGTACGGCCCGTGGTTCTGGTACGAGACGGAGAAGAGGAAGAGAGGGTCATCGTCCTCTGTGCGCGAGTCGATGTCGTTTAAGAGGTAGTCGACGAGCACGGTGTCGGACTTGAAGAGCGCGTCCTCGATGGAGATGAGGTCGCCGAAGCCCGATTCGTTAAAGACGCACTCGTCAAAGCCAAGGTATTCGTTGACGTTGCTGCGGTTGTAGAACCACGAGTAGCCGGGATGGCGGTAGAGCGCGTCGTAGCCCTGATCCTTGAAGTAGCGGACGTAGGAATTGATCGGGCCGCGGAACTCCTCGTGCTGGCTGTACCCCGTGAGGAAGCCCCATTCGGTGTTCGTCGTGCCGCCGGCGAAGATATTCGTGAGGAGGTTGCCCGAGACGCTGCGGCTCTCGAGCTCGTGCAGCGGCTCGTAGAGATTCCGCACGGCGGAGATTTCATTTAACTGGGGGAAGTCGGACAGGTCGGAGAATGCCTCGAGCATGATGCCGACCACCGTGATCTTCTGATCGTCGGGAATGTCGGTGTCCGCATACTGCTCAAGGATCTGCTTGGCCTCGCTCTCGCGGTAGCCCTCCGGCGGCTCGGGGAACATGTCCTGCACGCTGTGTAGGAACGGATACGTCGTGCCGCGAGAGATGTAGACCTCGACCGCCGACCACGGGGAAATGAGGTCGTTGTTGGCGGTCTCTTTGTAGATAGAAGAACTGGTGTAGAGCTCAAAATAGCACGCGAGCGTGACAGAGAGCATGAGCATGATGCCCGCAAGGCGGGAGCGCGGGCTCATGCGCTCTTTTCGGAGCATCAGGCACGAGAGCGCGAGCATCAGCACAAAGCCCTCAAGAACGACGATCACGGGCGCGGAAATTTCGAACGTGTAGTTGCCCATGATGCCGCCCGCCGTGCGGATGAGCCGCAGGTCGGTGGCGAGCACGGGGGCGCCGCGCAGCTGTACCTTGTAGTAGCTCGCGAGCGCGAGCGCGAAAAACGGCAGCGCCGAGAGCAGGTACGCCGCCCACGGACGAGCAAAGAGGAAAAAGCCGAGGTAGACGAGCAGGATCGGCGCGAGCAGGTTCATCATGACGAGCAGCGGAATTTTGAAGTACGACTGCAAAAGCGCCGTCGCGTCGATGCTTGCGTAGGAATGTGCCGTGAGGTAGAGCGAGAGAAGGCCAATGCCAGCGCCCAGCACCGTGAGCCAGAAGAAGACCCAGATGCGGTGCACCCAGCGCATCACCGCGCCCGTCGACTCGTCAGGCCGCACCAGAGAAGAGAAAAAACGCATGTTGGGGACGTCCCCTTTCTGAAAGCATAATAACAAAGTATATCATTTCGACAGGAAAAACGCAACCGGACAAGTTTTCAGCTTTGTGGGGTTCTTGCCGGCAGGCAGGGAAGTGTGGTAAAATAACCCCGCAAACCGAATTGCAGCTATATCAAAATATTCGATATTCTAACAATTGCGGAGGTGTTTTCATTGATCAAAGAGATCGAAATTCAAGGATGTGTCACCGTTCCTGAAGAGGTTTCCGTGGATGACTTTATTGATAAATTCCTCGCATTTATTGAAGAGAACAACTGGAGCTTTGGCGGCGGTTATCGGACCATTATAGACGGGTACTATATGAATGAGGACGGGACAAGGGGAAAGCACGTCCTTGATGCCTGAATGAAAATTTCAGCCTTGCTGAAATTTTGCACTGCCGAACGGAATTAGAAAAAGGACAGCCTTCTTTCGAGAGCTGTCCTTCTTGCTATTCTGTGGAAAACTTTTCTCAGAACGCGCATTTTTCGCGCAGGAAGTCCTTGACCTGATCGATGGGGATACGGACCTGCTCCATGCTGTCGCGCTCGCGGATGGTGACGCAGTGGTCGGCCGCGATGCCGTTGGCCTCGTCGCCGACGGTGTCGAAGTCGAACGTGATGCAGTACGGCGTGCCGATCTCGTCCTCGCGGCGGTAGCGCTTGCCGATCGAGCCGGTCTCGTCGTAGTCGACCATGAATTCCTTGGAAAGCTCGTTGTAGAGCTCCATCGCGGGACCGGCGAGCACGTCCTTCTTGGAAAGCGGCAGGATCGCGGCCTTGAAGGGGGCGAGTGCGGGGTGGAAGTGCAGCACGACGCGCACGTCGTCGTTGCCCTTCTTGTCCTGGCCGACGACCTCTTCATCGTAGGCGTCGCACAGGACCGCGAGCACGCTGCGCTCCACGCCGAGCGACGGCTCGATGACGTAGGGGACGTATTCGACCATGTCCTTGCCCTCGCCCTCGCGATAGACCATCTTCACGCCGCTGGTGTTCTGATGCTGCGTGAGGTCGTAGTCCGTGCGGTCGGCAACGCCCCAGAGCTCGCCCCAGCCGAACGGGAAGAGGAACTCGAAGTCCGTCGTTGCCTTGGAGTAGAAGCACAGCTCCTCGGGATCGTGGTCGCGCAGGCGGAGGTTCTCGTCCTTCAGGCCGATGGAGAGCAGCCAGTTGTGGCAGAACGTGCGCCAGTAGCTGAACCACTCAAGGTCGGTGCCCGGCTTGCAAAAGAACTCGAGCTCCATCTGCTCGAACTCGCGCACGCGGAAGATGAAGTTGCCCGGCGTGATCTCGTTGCGGAAGGACTTGCCGATCTGGCCGATGCCGAACGGGAGCTTTTTGCGCGTGGTGCGCTGGACGTTATTGAAGTTGACGAAGATGCCCTGCGCGGTCTCGGGGCGGAGGTAGACGGTGTTCTTTGCGTCCTCGGTCACGCCCTGGAACGTCTTGAACATGAGGTTAAACTGACGGATATCGGTGAAGTTGTGCTTGCCGCAGGTGGGGCAGGGGATGTTGTGCTCTTCGACAAAGTCCTTCATCTCCTGCTGGGAGAAGGCGTCGATGGGCTTGGGAAGCTCGAAGCCGGTCTCGGCGCACCAGTCCTCGATGACCTTGTCGGCGCGGAAGCGCTCGTGGCACTCGCGGCAGTCCATCAGAGGATCGGAGAAGCCGCTCAGATGGCCGCTCGCCACCCAGGTCTGGGGATTCATCAGGATCGCCGCGTCGAGGCCGACGTTGTAGGGATTCTCCTGCACGAACTTCTTCCACCAGGCGTTCTTGATGTTCTTCTTGAGCTCGGCGCCGAGGGGGCCGTAGTCCCAGGTGTTGGCAAGGCCGCCGTAGATCTCGCTGCCGGGGAAGACAAAGCCGCGGTTTTTGCACAGCGCGACGATCTTGTCCATCGTCTTTTCGGTGTTTTTCATGGTGAATTTCTCCTTTCGACATTTGGCTCAGGAGATAAAAAACGCCCTGAGCCTATTAAAGTAGGCTCAGGGCGAACAAATCATTGTCCGTGGTTCCACCTGAATTCCCCGCTGGATGCGGGGCACTTCGTTCCCTTGTAACGGAGGGACCGGCGCGGCATTTCCGCCGCGCGGCTCAAAAGCGCCGCCTTTTCCGTTCCGCAGGGACTTGCACCGGCCGTCCCCTCTCTTGAGCGGGTGAAAAGAAAAGGCTTCTTTCTCAATGCCTTTTGTTGTGGTCAGCATACCATGACTGAAATTGTTTGTCAAGACAAACCGAGAATCCCTGCGTTCCCGCAGGGGAGCGGGCAAAGGGGGATATTCTCTTTCACAAAAGAGAATATCCCCCTTTAAATCCCCCAAGAGAAAGGTTTTCACATTGCAAGCGAGCAGCTCGAAGAGCTGCAATGCTTGCCGATGCTACTTCCTGCGCGCGGCGTTGCCGCGTTTGGAGTTGCTAGACGATTTGACCTACTCCTATTATCCGCTGCCGCTCTGCCTGTCTCGTAGTAGTGCAGCCTAATTTCCGTCTACCGAGGCACCCATCAATGCGGCGAGCGAAGCAATGCCGCATTCCGCACGCAGTCCGCCGCCAAGCAAACGTCACTCGCGCCTCACGATAGTAAGGCGCGGTTGAGAGTTGTCACGAAACGTAGGGATTCATGGCGAAGCCATGTACACCGCACTTACATTGCGCAGCGCGTGCAGCTCTTCAAGATCGAGACTGCCAATGTGCGGGGTCGAGGGGGAAGGCCCCTCGTCCCTTTCTCTTGGGGGGGTATAAGGGGGGCTATTCTCTTTCCGAGGAAAGAGAATAGCCCCCCTTTGCCGTTCCCCTGCGCGGCGCAGGGAAACCATTGCACCCTCACGCAGTGAGAGCTGAATTATTCTTCCTCATGCGCCGTGACGGCAATATGCAGCTCATCGAGCTGCTTCTGCGTCACCTCGCTGGGCGCGCCCATCATGATATCCTGGGCGTTTTTGTTCATCGGGAAGGGAATGATCTCGCGGATGGAATCTTCACCGGCGAGCAGCATGACCATGCGGTCGACGCCCGGGGCGATACCGGCGTGCGGGGGCGCGCCGTAGCAGAAGGCGTTGTACATGGCGGGGAACTTGGCCTTCACGTCCTCTTCGCCGAGGCGGACGAGCTCGAAGGCCTTGATCATGATCTCAGGGTCGTGGTTACGGACCGCGCCGGAAGAGAGCTCCACGCCGTTGCAGACGAGGTCGTACTGGTCGGCGGTGATGGTGAGCGGGTCGATCTCGCCGCGCTCGGCCTTGAGCAGCACGTCGAGGCCGCCAGCGGGCATGGAGAACGGGTTGTGGCAGAACTCGAGCTCGCCGCTCTCGTCGCCGATCTCATACATCGGGAAGTCGACGATCCAGCAGAACTCGTAGCGCTCCTTGTCCATGTGACCCTCGCACGCGGGGCCGAACGTCTTGATCATCACGCCGACGAGCTTGGTGGCCAGCTCGCCGCCCGCGACGAGCACGAGCGTGTTAGGCTCGAGCGGCAGGAGCTTGGAAGCAGCTTCCTTGTCGACAAACTTCGCGATGCCGCCGGCGAGGTCGCCCTTTTCGTCGACCTTGAACCAGTAGCCCTTCGCGCCCGCCTGCACCTCGCAGTCGGTCAGGAGCTTGTCGATCTGCTTGCGCGTGAGCGAGCAGTTGGAGATGGCGACGGCCTTGACGGTCTTGTCCGCAAGGACCTCAAAGCTGCTTCCCTCGAAGAGGGAGGAGACGTTCGTCGCGGTCAGGTCGATGCGCAGGTCCGGCTTGTCGGAGCCGTAAATTTCCAGCGCGTCGAGGTACTTGATGCGGCGGAACGGGGGCTGGGAGGCGATGTCATACGTGCCGAACTTCGCGAAGATCGGGGGCAGGACATCCTCGCAGACGGCGAAGACGTCTTCCTGAGAGGCGAACGCCATCTCCATATCGAGCTGATAGAACTCGCCGGGGCTGCGGTCGCCGCGCGCGTCCTCATCACGGAAGCACGGCGCGATCTGGAAGTAACGGTCAAAGCCGGAGGTCATCAGCAGCTGCTTGAACTGCTGCGGGGCCTGCGGCAGGGCGTAGAACTTGCCGGGGTGCTTGCGGGCGGGGACGAGGTAGTCACGCGCGCCCTCGGGGGAGGAGGCCGTCAGGATCGGGGTGGTGATCTCAAGGAAGTCGTGCTCCATCATGGCCTTGCGCAGCGCGGCGATGACGTTGCAGCGCAGGATGATGTTCTTCTTGACGGCGGGATTGCGCAGGTCAAGATAGCGATACTTGAGGCGCTGGGTCTCGTCCGCCTCGCGGCTGCGGTTGATCTCGAACGGCAGGGAGTTGTAGCGGCAGCGGCCGAGCAGCTCAATCTTCTCGGGAACGACCTCAATGTCGCCAGTGGGCTGATTGGGGTTCTTGCTTGCGCGCTCGCGCACGGTGCCCTCGACGGAGATGGTGCTCTCTTTGTTGTAGCCCTTGATCTGGGCGAGCAGCTCGCTCGTCTCGACGACGATCTGCGTCGTGCCGTAGAAGTCGCGCAGCACCACAAAGGCGAGGCTGCCGCCGACTTCACGGACGTTCTCCATCCAGCCGACGAGCTTGACGTGCTCACCGGCATGCTGCGCGCGAAGCTCGCCGCAGTTGTGTGTACGGGATTGCATCATGGTAAAATCTACTCCTATTTGTATATTATAAATTGAAAATTACTAGCTGTATTGAAAAATCGCCTGATTTTGTGCTCAGGTGGTGAAGGGTTTCGTCTTCGGGTTGACGATATCGCGCCAGTCGAGGTCGCCGCGGGCAAGGCCCATGATGAGCATTTCAGCGGTGGCGAGGTTGGTGGCAAAGGGGATGTTGTTCTGGTCGCAGAGCTTGGTGATATAGGTCAGGCTGTCGTTATACTGCGGGTTGGCGGGGTCGCAGAAGAAGAGGACCATATCGATCTCGTTGTAGGAGATGCGCGCGCCGATCTGCTCGGCGCCGCCGTGGATGCGCGCCATGAACAGGTGGATCGGAAGGCCGCTCGCTTCGCTGACCATCTTACCGGTCACGCTGGTGGCGCAGAGAGTGTGACGGGACAGAATGCCGGCGTAAGCCGTGCAGAACTGGACCATCAGTTCCTTTTTGTTGTCGTGTGCCATGAGAGCGATGTTCATGTAGTGTCACAATCCTTTCTGATGTGAATTTTTCTATTGTAGCGGCACTTTCATCGGTTGACAAGGGCAAGCAGGCTTTGAAAAGATGTTTGCGGGAAAAGCGTGTTTGCCTTTATGAACCGGTGCTACAGCCGCATCAGACGCACGCGTTCGCCGCACAGGCGGCGGGCGATGTTCTCGCAGGCGCAGAGCGCGCCGGAGCGATACTTGAGGCGCTGGGAAAGTCCACGCCCCAAAACGGCAGGGACATTCTCGTCCTCCGGAATGACGCCGAGCAGCGGAAGACCCGCGGCGTCGATGGCGTCGTCGATCGTGGTGTGGAGGGACTGTAAGAGCTTGCGCCGCACGCGGTTGACGACAAGGTGCAGGTATCCGCTCGGGAAGCGGTGCAGCTCCATCACGGTGCGCTGCGCGTCGCGCAGGCTCGAGGGGTCGTTCGTGGTGACGACCACGGCGCGGTCGGCGCAGCAGGTGGCAAGCGCGAAGGCTTCGCCGATGCCGGCGGCGGCGTCGATGAGGCAGAAGTCGAAATGGCGGCGGATCTCGTCGATAAGCCGCTGCATCTCGCGCTTGCTCGGCAGGCGCACGCCGAAGCTCACGGGCGCGGTGAGCAGATACAGGTTCGGGTAGAGCGGGTGGCGCACGACGGCCTGGGCGAGTGTCGTGCGTCCGGCGATCACGTCGGTGAAGTCCATGAGCGCGCGGTCCGAGACCCCGAGGTAGAGGTCGAGATTGCGCAGGCCGATGTCGCAGTCGAGCAGCAGCGTTTTTTTGCCGAGCTGCGCGAGCGCCATGCCGGTGAGCGTCGTGAACGAAGTTTTTCCCGTGCCGCCCTTGCCGGACACGACGGCGATGACCTGAGACAAGGCTCGTACCTCCTTTTTGTGAATTTGATGCGTTACAGCGGGGCTTTTTTGATCTTGGCGAAGGCGCGCGGATAGGCGCGCGGGGTAGGGGAGACCTTTTCGACGATGACAAGGCGGTGGACGACGTCGCTCGTCGGGATGGTGTAGTCCTCGACCTTGACGATGTGGCCGCCGAGCGTCTTGATGGCGCTCTTCGCCGCGGCGATCTCGTCCTCGGTGTCGACGCTCTTCATGGCGACGAACTGTCCGCCGACCTTGATGAGCGGCAGGCACAGCTCGGATAAGATCGAAAGCTGCGCGACGGCGCGCGAGGTGGCGATGTCGAACTGCTCGCGGTGCTGCATGGCGAATTCCTCCGCTCGCGCGTGGACGCAGGCGACGCGCTTTAATTGCAGCTCGTCACAGACCTCTTGCAGCCAGGTGACGCGCTTGCCGAGCGAGTCGAGCAGCGTGAGGTCGAAGTCGTCTTTTAAAATGCGCAGCGGCATCCCGGGAAAGCCCGCGCCGGTGCCGACGTCAACGACGGTTTTACCCGTCAGATCGACAAAAGGCAGCAACGCCGCGCTGTCGAGCAGGTGGAGCTGCGCGACGGCGTCGGGCTCGGTGATGGCTGTGAGGTTCATCACTTCGTTCTTTTCCAGCAGCAGGGAAGAGAAGCGCTCGAGCGTTTCCGCCCGGCTTACATCCAGCCCCAGCTCGCTGAGGCCCTGCAAGAGAAGCTCGTTCATTTGCTCTGCTCCTTCAAAAGGTCGCGGATCTCGGTGAGCAGAACTTCTTCCTTCGTCGGCTCGGGGGCCTTTTCGTGCTCCGGCTCGGGGGCCTTTTCGTGCTCCGGCTCGGCGGGCTTCGAGAGCTTGTCGTGCATCTTGTTGATGGCCTTGACCATGCAGAACACGGCGAACGCGATGATGATGAAGTCGAGGATGACGGCGATCAGGTTGCCGTAGTTGACGGCGATCTCGGGGTCGATGACCTCCTTGCCCTCCATGACGGCCTCCTTGAGCACCCATTTCCATGCGGAAAAGTCGATGCCGCCTGTCAGCATGGAGATGAGCGGCATGATGATATCGTTGACGACAGAGTTCGTGATCTTGCCGAACGCGCCGCCGATGACAACACCGACGGCCATGTCGATGACGTTGCCGCGCATGGCAAAGGCCTTGAACTCTTCAAAAAACTTCTTCATGGGAAGCACCTCTTTGCTGAAAATGTGCAAAAAGAAAACTTATCGTATAAAAGCGGAATAATATTGCGGTTTGGATTTACTTTTTGGGAATGAGAACGGCCTTGCCGCCCATGTAGGGCTGGAGGACCTTGGGGATCAGCACGCTGCCGTCGGCCTGCAGATTGTTCTCAAGGAATGCAATCAGCATGCGCGGGGGGGCGACGACGGTGTTGTTCAGCGTGTGCGGCAGGTACATCTTGCCGTCCTCGCCCTTGACGCGAATTTTCAGGCGGCGGGCCTGCGCGTCACCGAGGTTCGAGCAGGAGCAGACCTCGAAATACTTCTTCTGACGCGGGGACCAGGCCTCGATGTCGCAGCTCTTGACCTTCAGGTCGGCGAGGTCGCCGGAGCAGCATTCGAGCTGCCGGACGGGAATGTCCATCGAGCGGAACAGCTCGACGCTCCACTTCCACATTCTGTTGTACCAGTCCATGCTGTCCTCGGGCTTGCAGACGACGATCATCTCCTGCTTTTCAAACTGGTGGATGCGGTAAACGCCGCGCTCCTCGATGCCGTGCGAGCCCTTCTCCTTGCGGAAGCAGGGGGAGTAGGACGTGAGCGTCTGGGGAAGGCTGCTCTCGGGCAGAATTTCGCCGATGAAGCGGCCGACCATCGAGTGCTCACTCGTGCCGATGAGGTAGAGGTCCTCGCCCTCGATCTTGTACATCATGGCGTCCATGTCGTTCTGGCTCATGACGCCCTCGACCACGTTGCCGTGGATCATGAACGGCGGGATGCAGAACGTGAAGCCCTTGTCGATCATAAAGTCGCGCGCGTAAGCGAGCACGCCCTCGTGCAGGCGCGCGATGTCGCCGAGCAGGTAGTAGAAGCCCGCGCCGGAGACGCGGCCCGCGGCGTCCATGTCGACGCCGTCGAAGCTCTCCATGATCTGCGTGTGGTAGGGAATTTCAAAATCGGGAACCTTCGGCTCGCCGAAGCGCTCGACCTCGACATTGCAGCTGTCGTCCGGGCCGATGGGGACGCTGGGGTCGATAATGTTCGGAATCAGCAGCATGATCTTGTGGATCTTCTGCTCATACTCCTCTTCGAGCTTTTCAAGCTCGGCTAGGCGGTCGGCGTTCGCCTTGACGGTTGCCTTGATCTTTTCGGCTTCTTCGAGCTTGCTCGGGTCTTTCTTCGCCTGACCCATCAGCATGCCGATCTGCTTCGAGAGGGCGTTGCGGCTGGCGCGCAGCTCGCTCGCCTCGGTGATGGCGGCACGGTTCTTGGCGTCGAGCTCGATGACCTCGTCGACGAGGGGGAGCTTTTCGTCCTGGAACTTCTTCTTGATGTTTTCCTTGACCAGATCGGGATTTTCCCGCAGGAATTTCATATCCAGCATAATGATTTACCTCGTTATCGTTGTAAAGTAAATGACCATTTGACTTCTTATTTTACGCCGTCCGGAAACAGCTTGTCCACAATGGACTGGTAGCGCGCGGCGGGGGAGGGGGCGTCGTCGCCGGTGATACCGGTACGCAGCGGCTCCTTGGGCAGGAATTCCACCGTGCCGGTTTCCTCGAACGAGCGGATGTTGTCTTTCGCGGCGTCGAGATCGCCGGTGTTGTAGGCGTTTTCGATCTCAAGCAGCCAGTCGAGCGCACGCAGCTGGTTGGACTGAAGGCCGACAGTCTCGTCGAGCGCTTTTTTGTCCTCCTCGCTGTTGGCAAGCTGCTCTTCAAGTTCGGCAATGTGCGCTTCCAGTGAGTCGTTCTGCTGTAAGGTGCTTTGCAGGGCGGTGTTGCCGTCCTTGATCTCGTTGATGCTGCGCTGATTCATGAGAAATGTCCACAAAATCAGCAAAAATGCCACGGTGAAGAGGATCGCAACGTAAGTATATACTTTTTTCATGCGCTCGCGCTCGGTGGTGGGCTTTTCTTCGCCGGGCACGGGCGGCTTATTCGGGTCCTTGGGGCCCTCGTGAATCAAATCGGACATGGTTATTCGCCTCCGTTCTTTCTGCGTTTGATGGCGGCGAGCGCTTCGAGCAGATCGTTTAAGTCGTCGATGCCGTAGTAGTCGAGCTCAATGCGGCCTTTTTTCTTGCCGGACACGATGCGGCAGGTGCGGCCGATCTTATCGCTGAGCTCCTGCGCGGCCAGACGGCCGTAGCTCTCGGCGATGAGCTCGTCGTTTGTAGGCTTGCGCTCTTCCTTGGGGTTAGCAAGGCGCTTGGCGAGCGCCTCGGTCTGGCGGACGCTGAGACCCTGCTTGACGATCAGGTTTGCCGCGTCGAGCTGCAAATCGGCCTTGAGCGGCAGCAGCGCGCGGGCATGACCGCCGGAGAGGTCGCCGTTTTGCAGCATTTGCCGTACTTCGGGGCAAAGCCCTAACAATCTCAGACTGTTTGCCACGGCGGAGCGGGACTTGCCGACACGCTCGGCGGCCTCCTCCTGCGTGAGATGGTAGTTGTCCATCAGCGTTTTGTAGCCCTCGGCTTCTTCGATGGGGTCAAGGTCTTCGCGCTGGAGGTTTTCGATGAGCGAGAGCTCGGTCATCTTGCGGTCATCCGCCTCGATGACGATGGCGGGCACTTCGGCAAGACCGGCGATGCGCGCGGCGCGCCAGCGGCGCTCGCCCGCGATGATCTGATAGTAGCCGGAAGAAAGGCGGCGGACCGTCAACGGCTGGATAATGCCGTGCTCGCGGATGGAATCGGCCAGATCCTGCAGAGCCTCTTCATCGAAGTGGCGGCGCGGTTGATTGGCGTATGGTTCGATCTGCGAGATGGGGAGGTAGAGGTTGTCGGACGTGTCGGTGCGCAGGGCGGCGTCGCCCAGCAGCGCGCCGAGCCCCTTGCCGAGTCCGCGGTTTGCATTTGCCATGGAAACTTCTCCTTTCTGTGGGATGAAGCGGGCGGAATGCGCCCTTATATTTAATGTATCAGCGGTTCTGCTTCAAAAACTCGTTGGCGAGGTCGCTGTACGCTTCCGCGCCGCGGGAGGTGCGGTCGTAGTAGTTGATCGGCTTGCCGTGGCTCGGCGCTTCGGAAAGGCGCACATTGCGGGGGATGACGGTCGAATACACCTTGCCGGGGAAGTAGCGCTTGACCTCTTCCGCAACTTGGAGGGCGAGATTCGTGCGCCCGTCGAACATCGTGAGTAGCACGCCTTCGAGCTCAAGGCCGGGATTCAGGCTGCGGCGCACCATGCGGACCGTGTGCATCAGGTCGGACAGGCCCTCGAGCGCGAAATATTCGCCCTGCACGGGAACGATCAGGGAATTTGCCGCGCAGAGGGCGTTGACCGTTAAGAGTTCGAGCGACGGCGGGCAGTCGATGAGGATAAAGTCGTAATTGGGCGAGAGAATATCGAGCGCCTGCTTGAGCAGGAATTCGCGGTTTTCGCGGTCGATCATCTCAATACCCGCGCCCGCCAAGGCTTTCGAGGAGGGGAGCACATCGCCGTAGCGCGTGTGCGCCACGCTGGCCGTGACGTCCGCACCGTTGATGAGCACGTCATAAACGCCGCGCGAGGCCGCCTTGTCCACACCCATGCCGGAGGTGGAGTTGGCCTGCGGGTCGAAGTCACACAGCAGGACGCGATTGCCTTTCTCCTTGAGGGAGGAGGTCAGGTTGACACAGGTCGTCGTTTTGCCGACGCCACCCTTTTGATTGACGATTGCAACGATTTTAGCCAAAAAAACACCCACCTTAGTCATAAAAGCATTGATCCATTTTCATTCTTGTTCAGTATAGCACAAAACGGCTCAATTTCAACAGGGAAGCTCAAATTTTGCAAATTTGTTTCACGTGAAACATGACAAGGCGCAGGCCTTTACGTCCCAATCTACCCCTGCTTGGGGCTGCTTTGGGGCCTCGATGCGGTGTTGCGGCTGAGGACAGAAAAAGGCCATGGTAAAGGCGTTGACCTTTACCATGACCTGAAATCAGTGTTTCACGTGAAACAAATCACTCCTGCGGCTGGGTCAGCAGCATCGTACCGTAGGGCTCGAGCGTCAGGCGGAGCAGACCATCGTCGCAGAAGAACTCCTGATGGGACAGGGCGTCCTCGGCGAGCGTGCCGTCCCACGGAAGGGTGAGCGTGACGGGCTCGTCGCCCGCATTGACTGCCGTGAGGCAGTGGTCGTGCTCCGTGCGGCGCGAGAACGCCAGCGCGCGGCCCTGCGCGGCATGGTAGACGATCGTGCCGCTTTGCAGCGCCTCGTGCGATTTGCGCAGCGCGCCGAGCTGTTGGAAGTATTGCACCAATTCGGCATTCTCGCGTCCCCACGGGTAGGTTCCGCGGTTGAACGGGTCTTCAAAGCCCTGCATGCCGGCCTCGTCGCCGTAGTAGAGCATCGGCGAGCCGGGGAAGGTGTAGAGGATCAGAGCCGCGAGCTTGAGGAGCGACATGCCGCGCGCAAGGTCGGAATCGCTGAGCTGATAGACCGCGCGCTCGTCGCGCGTCTGCGGCGCGGGGGAGGTGAGGCCCAGAATCGTCAAAAGCCTTGGCGTGTCGTGGGTCGAGAGAAAATTCATCGCGCCGTAGAACGCGGGCGCAGGATAGTTTTCGCGCAGCTCCTCCATGCTGTCGCGGAAGTATTCCGCGCCGCCGCCGAGCAAATAGGCCATCAGCGCCGTGCGGAACGGGTAGTTCATCAGGCCGTTCGTCTCGCGGCCCAAAAGGTACTTGCGGCGCTGGGAGTAGGCGATCTTCGTCGTGCCGTCCTCCCAGACCTCGCCGAGAAGATAAGTGTCGGGGTTCTCCTCGTTCATCGCCGCGCGAATTTTGGCAATGAACTCGTCGGGGAGCTCGTCGGCGACGTCGAGCCGCCAGCCGGATGCGCCCGCGCGCAGCCAGTGCTTGATAATGGAATTATCACCCTCGATGATGTAGTCAACATAGCTCTTTTCCAGCTCGTTGACTGCGGGCAGGTTCTTAATGCCCCACCAGGCGTCGTACTCGTCGGGGAATGGATGGAAGTTGTACCAGCGGTAGTAGGGCGACTGCTCGCCCTGCGCCGCGCCGAGGTCGTCGTAAAAGCCGTCGGCGTTGAAATAGACGCTCTTTCGCCCCGTATGGTTGAAGACGCCGTCGAGCATCACGTAGATGCCGCGCTTTTTCGCCTCCGCGCAGAGCGTGCGGAAGTCCGCTTCATCGCCGAGCAGCGGGTCAATGCGCTCATAGCAGGCGGTGTCGTAGCGGTGGTTGGTCGAGGCCTCGAAGATCGGGCAGAGGTAGAGTGTCGTCACACCGAGAGAGGCGAGGTAGTCGAGCTTTTCCGTGATCCCCTGCAAGTCACCGCCGAAAAAATCGCTGCACGTGATCTCGCCCTCGGCGTTCGGGCGGTATTCGGGAAGCTCGTCCCAATTTTCGTGCAGCGTGCGCGGGCCGACAAGGCCTGCAACATCGCGAGATTTAGCGCGGCGGAAGCGGTCGGGGAAGATCTGATACGTCACGCCGCGGCCGAACCACGCGGGCGTTTTGTGTGTGTCGTCGTAGACCGTGAGCTGCCAGGGCTCGACCGCGTCCCACGCGCAGAGGCCGTTTTTGCCGTAGCAGCTCGTGCCGCCGTCCGCCCATGAGAGGCGGAAGTGGTACCAGACGAGCTCCACGTCATCCGGCGCGGTGAAGATGCCGTGATAGACGACGTGGCCGTCCTCCTGCGCGGGAGTAAGCTCCACCGTCGTCCATTGGTCGGCAAACTCGCCGTGAGCAAGCAGCTCACAGCGCGTGACCGCCGCGCCGCGCTCGGGGCGAAAGCAGAACGAGACATCGGCGCCGCAGGGCACCGCGCCAAAGGGAGATTTGAAGAGAAGATCGCGAGGATCAAACCATTTAGTTGACATAACACATTCCTTTCTGCCAAATAAAGCGCCTGAAACAGGCAAAAGCGCGCCGAAACGGCGCGCTTAACCCAGCAGTGTATTTTCGCCCGTGATCGCGGAGGACGCGGACGTGTTGGAGAAGTAAGCGTTGAGCACCTGCACGGCGGTGGAGGCCAACGCTGCGCCGGAGCCGCCCTTTTCGATGACGATGGCGACGGCGATCTGCGGATCGTCGTAGGGGGCGAAGCAGACGAACGCGCCGTTGTTGTTCTTCGTGTCGCCAGTCTGGATCGTACCGGTCTTGGCCGCGGCGTCGACGATACAGTTCTTGAAATACTGCGACACCGCGCCGTCAGTTGCGAGGTCGTGCATACCGGCGAGAACGGCGGAGAGATTTTCGCTGCTCATGGCGATCGTCTCGACCGGCTCGGCGTCGTAAACGTATTCGAGCGCACCGGAGCCGCTGGAGCGGACGTTTTTCAAAAGGTGCGTGGCGTAGCGGTCACCCCCGCCGCAGAGCGTCGCGATGTAATTTGCGAGCTGGAGGGGGGAGTATTCCTGATTCGCCTGACCGAACGCCGCCCACGGGGCAAGGTTCTCGCCCTCGTTCTGCGAGGGAAGGCGGCCTGCGGTGTCGCCGATCTCAATGCCGGTCGGCGCGCCGAGACCGAATTTCGCGTAATACTCGCGCAGCGTGTCCATGCCCATGCGGTAGCCCATTTCGGCGAAGAAATAGTTGCAGGAATTCATGATCGCGCCGCGGACGTTGAGCGAGCCATGGCCGCTGCGCTTCCAGCAGTAGGTGTAGCTCGCGGAGTAGCCGGGGTACGTCCACTTGCCGGAGTCGTAGATACGCTCGCGCACAGTCGTCGCGCCGGATTCGAGCGCGGCGATGGCCGTCAGCGGCTTCAAGGTCGAGCCGGGGGCGTATTTTCCCTGCGTGGCGCGGTTCCACATCGGCTGCAGGGGATCGGTGGAGAGCTCTGCAAGGTCCTGACGGAACGTCGAGAGGGAATAGGTCGGATAGGACGCAAGCGCCAGCACGTCGCCCGTGCCGACCTGCACGACGGCCACGGCCGCGCCGCGGTCGATGCCGTCGGATTTTGTCATGGAAGAGACGGTATTTTTGAGCGCCTCCTCCACCTGTGCCTGAAAGTCGACGTCGATCGTCAGCGCCACGGTGGAGCCGGGCTTCGGCTCGACGGAGTAGAGCTCGCTGGTGATCTTGCCGGAGTCGTTGTCGAAGGTCACAAGGCGCTTGCCCGCGTCGCCGTGGAGATAGTCTTCAAACGCATTTTCCACGCCGGAGATGCCGACGGTGCTCGCGAGCGTGTAGCCGTCCTTATCCTTATAGTCGTCCCAGTCCTGAATGCTGCCGGTGTAGCCGAGGACGTGGGCGGCGTAGTCGGTCTCGTAAACGCGCACGGACGAGGTATCCACCTGCACGCCGGCATAGTTGCCGTCCTTGATGAGGGAAATGAGCGAAACATCCACGTCGCTCGCAAATTCGAAGGTCGTGGAGCCGTTCATCTTGGCGGAGGCGAGGGAGTAGCGCAGCCCGATGAGCGTGCGCACCGTGGAATTCGGGAGCGTTTCGTCGATCCCGTACTCGCTGCGCAGCTTCAGATACAGCGCAGAGCCTGTCAGCGTAGTGGGGAGGCCGTTGTCGCCGACGTTCTTTTCATTGATCCACTTGAGCGAGACGAGGTATTTGACGAGCGTTTTCGCGCTGCCGTTCGCGGTGTCGTAGGCGTAGGGCGAGGTCCTGGCGAGCGGAAGCGCGTCCTTAATTTCAACGCCCTGCGCGTTCATCAGTTCGATGACGCGCAGCAGCGCGTCGTTGAGCTCGTCGGAAGAGACGAGCGAGGAATCAAAATTCAGCGTGTAGACTGCGCGGTTCGACACGAGCACCTTGCCGTTGCGGTCGGTGAGGATGCCGCGCGTGCCCTTGACCGTTTCGACCTTGGCATTCGCGCGCACGGACTTGGCGAGATAATCGTCGCCGTGGACGATCTGCGCGTCAAAGAGCGTGATAACGAATACGAGCGCGCAGAGAAACATCGCTGCGCCGAGTGCAATCAGGCGGCGGGTAAAGCGTTTGGAATCCATAGCGGCCTCCTTTCGTTGAGGCTTGGGGAAAATGGGGAAAATCAGTCGGGGAAGATGCGGCGGATGGCGCGCAGCGCCGGATAGACCGGCAGAAGAAGCGGGCACGAGAGCACCGTTTCACGCGCAAAGAGCGAGAGCATTGGCAAAATGGCGGTCGAGCCGCTGCGCGGCAGCAGCGCGAACGCCTGCAAGAGGTCAACGAGCAGAAATGTCAGCACGGTCGAGAGCAGCGCACGGGCAAAGCCCTGCTGCAACAAATTACTGACAACTGTTGAGATGAGCAGTGCCGCAAGTGTGAATGCAATGGTATAGAGGCACGCGAACGGTGCGGGGAGCACAAGGTCGCACAGCGCGCCGAAGACGATGCCCGCGATGACAGACGAGCGCGGCAGCTCGAACGATGCCATGACCGCCAAAATGACGGGCGGCAGAAAGGGGATGACGCCGAAAAACGTCATCGACCCGAGAAGCAGCCGCCGCAGGAAAAAGAGCGCCGCGGCGGCGAGCGCGTAAAACGTCCACTTAAGCGCGGTGGTTTGGGTGAGATTCATGCGCGCCTCCCTCAGTCGACAATGTCGTAGTCCGTGATGACGAACACCTCGGTCAGGGCGTTAAAGTCCATCATGGGCGTGAGGACCGCGTAGCGGGCAAGGCCGTCGTCGCCGGTCTGGAGCGATTCGACCGAACCGATGACAAGGCCGCTCGGGTAATATCCGCCAAGGCCCGACGTGACGATCTGGTCGCCGATGAGCACCTCGTCGTCCGACGTGAGGTACGAGAGCTTCAGTTTGCCCTGACCCATCAGGGCGAAATCACCCTCCGCCACGGCGACCTCGCCGGTGCGGAAGATGCGCGCGCCGAGCTCGGTGTCCGTGTCGATGACGGTCAGCACCGTCGACCAGTTGAGGCCGACCTCGGAAATGACGCCGACGAGATACCCCTCGGCGCTGACGACGCAGTCGCCCACGGCGATGTCCTGATCGGTGCCGTGGTTGAGAGACAGCGACGACGTCCAGCTGCTCTCGCTGTGGGCGAGCACGGCGGTGGAGACGAACGTGAAGTCGCGCCGCTGCTGCTGGAGCTTCAAAAGCTCGCGCAGGAGCTTATTTTCCTCGCTGTCGGCCTGCGCCTGACGCTGCTGGGCGCGAAGGTCCGCGACCTCTTTTTTGAGCGCCGCGTTTTCCTCCTTGAGTGTGGTCGTGTCCTCGTAATACTGGCGCTTGTCGGCCGCCCAGTCGCTCACGGCGGTGGCGGCGGCGCGGAACGGGTACGTCAGCACGCCCGCGATGTTTTCGAGCACCGAGGACGTCGAGGAAAAGTAGGTCAAAAGGCTCAATGCCACGGCGACCGCCGCGGCGACGGCCAGGATGCGCAGCCCGTGGCGGCGAAAAAATTCTTTCAAGGCTTACCCTCCTTTCATCGTAGGGCAGGGGAGAGGTTAGAGGAGCTTGACGCCAAAGCGCGCGAGCACTAAGCCAAGCTGCTCAACGGGCAGACCCATGACGTTGAAAAAGTCGCCGTCGATGCGCTCGACGAAGAGCGCGCCGCGGCTCTGCACGCCGTAGGCGCCGGCTTTGTCCATCGGCTCGCCGGTTTTGATGTAGGCGCGGATCTCGTCGTCCGTCATCGGGCGGAAAAAGACGCGCGTGGACACGGCGAAGCGCTCTTCCTGCGCGCCGCGGCGGACGCTCACGCCCGTGCAGACCGTGTGAGCGCGGCCGGAAAGCGCGCGCAGCATGCGCAGCGCGTCCTCCTCGTCGCGCGGTTTTCCGAGGCGGTCATTGCCCAAAAAGACCATCGTGTCCGCCGTGATGATGAGATCGTCGGGCGCGCAGAGCGCGGCGGCCGCGTCACACTTCTTCTTTGCAATGTAGCGCACCGTGTCCTCGGGAGAAAGACCTTCCGGATAGCTCTCGTCAATGTCGAGCGAGAGGGTCTTAAAGTCCTCCACGCCGATGCGGGCGAGCAGCTCCTGACGGCGCGGGGATTGAGATGCCAAAACGATTGCCATGATATTGCCTCACTGTTTGATAATAAAAAGTATAATCAAGATAAAAAATTACAATTTGGAATTCATTCTGCGCCGCGATAGAAGAGACCGCGGGTGATATTCTCCGGCGCTTCGACCATTTCGCCCTGATACGCGCGCAGCACGCGGACGCATTCAGAGGCGCTCTCGGTCGTGAAACGGAGCTGCGCAAAGCGCAGACCGAGCGTCTGCCAGTCCTTCGATTTGTCCGCGAGATAAAGAATCTTTCCGTTTTCGATCTCGCTGCGGCAGCCCCACGCGCGCAGCACGGGGAAGTGCTCGCCGCGCCGGTCGGTCAGCTCCGGCGCGCTTGCGCACGCGCCGTCGCAGGGAACGGAGGCGGGGCGCTCGGTAAAGTATCGACAGCCGAACGCGTTCGCATTCAGGCAGTTTTCCGTGACCATGAGGGGGAGCCTGCCGTAGACGATGGCCTCGCAGGGCAGGCACTTGCTGAGGTCCCGAATCTGCGCGTCGCGCAGCTCGAACGAGACGCACGCGCTCGAAAGTCCCTGTTCTTTCCAGAAAGCGAGCGCGGCAGAGTTGTAGACGTTCAGCGGCCAGCCGCCGTGGAGCGCTGCATCGAGTCCGCGCACGAGCGAGAGATGGCCGAGGTTGGCGAGCGACACGCCCGTGACGCCTTTTTTGGCGGCGTCCTCGAGCAGCGCGCGCAAAATAGGCTCGTCCTGCGTGCGGTAGATGCGCGGCAGCACCGCGAAAAATTCGGTTCTGCCGAGATGTGGCGAAAGGTCAAGCTGCGCCAGCAGTTCGACGGGCACATACACCCGCGCGGGAGCGAGCGCGATCAGTTCCTCACTCAGCTGCTCGGCCCTGTGGAGGGAGACGGTCAAAAGCGGCTTGTCCGCGTCGTTTTTGACCGTTTCGGGCGGGACAAAGTTGAATACGCGGCGTTCCGGCACGGCGGTGCGCTGCGCTTCCATCTGCGCGAGCGCTTCGCGGCGCAGGGCATTGAGCGCACCTGCGCTGACGGCGAGACCGCCGTCGAGTGCGACGGCGCACTGCGCCGCCGAAAATGCCGTGCCGCCGGTTTTCTTGAGGCGCGTTTCGACCTCTTCCGCGGTGACGGCGCGGCTGCGCGCCGCCTCGGGAATTGCGCCGGTGACGGTCACAGCATGGCCGTCTGCGTCCTCAGCTGTCAGGTGCATCGGCTCTCCGGCGCGGATGGTGCAATTTAATGCGAGCGGCACGAGCCGCAGATTTTCCTTTTCATAGCGCGCGCGAATCTCGCTGAACCAGTCCTCGGGCCATCTTGCGTTTTCGGGCCGCGTGCCGAACATCTCGCGTCCGCGCACACCGCGGTAGTACCCCTCGGTAAAGCCGTCGCGCGAGAAGGCGAGGGCGAGCTTTTTCTGCTCGTCCTTCGTCGGCGTGCGATGCTCGCGCAGAAGGCGCGCGTATATTTCCGTCACGGCGGCGACATATTCCGGGCGCTTCATGCGCCCTTCGATCTTGAGGCAGGCAACGCCCATATCCATCATCTCCGGCACGAAGGGCGCGAGGTTCGCGTCCTTCAAGCTCAGCGGATGGCCGTCCGCCCTGCCGGAAAAGCCGTAGGGCAGACGGCAGGGCTGGGCGCAGGCGCCACGGTTGCCGCTGCGCCGCCCGATGACGGCAGACATCTCGCACTGGCCGCTGTAGCACATGCACAGCGCGCCGTGGACGAACGTTTCGATCTCGATGGGGCTTTTTTGGCAGATTTCGGCGATCTCCCCGCGCGAAAGCTCGCGCGCGAGCACCGCGCGCGTCATGCCGAGCCTTGCCGCTTCCTGAACGCCCGAGAGCGTGTGCAGGCTCATCTGCGTCGAGGCGTGCAGCGGCACGTCGGGAATTATTTTTTGCAGCGTTGCCAGAACGCCCCAATCCTGCACCAGGATCGCGTCCACGCCGCACTCCGACGCGGTGCGCGCCTCCGCGGCAAGCGCGGGGAGCTCGCGGTCGGTGACGAGCGTGTTGAGCGTCAGATAGACCTTCACGCCCCGCAAATGGCAATAAGAGACCGCCGCGCGGAATTCCTCGTCAGAGAAGTTCCTCGCGCTGCGGCGCGCGTTGAACGCGCCAAAGCCCATATACACGGCGTCTGCGCCGCTCTGTACGGCGGCAACAAGCGCCTCCTGCCCGCCCGCGGGCGCTAACAGCTCCGTCGTCAAGGGTTTACTTTTTCTGCTGCTGGAGCTTGAAGATCTCGCGCTTGAGCTCGCTGACCTCATTCTTGGCCTGGCTCGCCTCGTCAAGGTACTGCTTGACCTGACGGCGCAGCGCGTCGCCGGCCTCGCGCTCTTTGAAGAGCTCGTCGGTGATGTTCACGGCGGTCAGCACGGCGGCGTCCGTGCGGCCGACCTTGGCAGCGTCGAGCAGCTCGCTCATTTTGTCGTTGACGTAGGAGCCGACCTTCTGCATATAGGAGGGGGCTTCCTCGGCGACAAAGGTGTATTCCTCGTCGCAGATGGAGATCGTGATGCGGTTTTCCATGATTTGTGTGCTCCTTTCTATTTCGGCGTTGCACAAAAAAGGGCAAATTCCACCCATATAATCTCTAACAGTATAACACGGGAGTGAAAATGTGAAAAGGGGGAAGCAAAAAATTTCATGTTTACGAACGGGAAAATTTCATGTAGAATAATGGAATCGAAAATGGACGAAAGGAGGCGGGGAACATGGCAGACTATGTGCTGCATTTGAGCACCGAGGAGAACATCACGCTCTCATCGGCGACGGTCAAGCGATTGATCGCGGGTGGCAGCGGCGACGCGGCGCTGCTGTACCTCGCCATCCTGCATGCGCGCGGCGCGGCGGACTCCGGCAAGCTCGCGCGCGAGCTCAAGTGGGACGAAACGCGTCTTCGTGCGGCGGAGCAGGCGCTCTACGAGATGAAGCTCGTCGGCGCGCCGGAGAAGAAGGAGGAAGCGCCCCTTCCGCCGCCCCAGCAGCTCAGCGAGCCGCCCGAGTACACGCGCGAGGACATCGCGCGAAAGCTGGAGGGCGACGGGCGCTTCGCCTGCCTTCTGCGCGAGGTGGAGCACAAGCTCGGCCCGCTCTCGACCCCGTCGGTCAAGAAGCTGTTAGGGCTGTACGAAAATCTGGGTCTGCCCGCGGACGTGGTCTACACGCTCGTCAACTACTGCATCGCGAAAAAGGAGCAGCAGTTCGGCGAGGGGCGGCTGCCCAACATGCGCGAGATCGAAAAAGAGGGCTACGTCTGGGCGCGCAAGGAGCTCTTTTCCATCGAAAAGGCCAGCGAGTACATGAAGCGCGAGCAAGCCCTGCGCGGCAGGTACCCCGAGTACATGGCAGCGCTGCAAATGCAGGGCCGCGCGAGCGCGCCGAGCGAGGAAAAGTATCTCTCCGCGTGGGCGGAGATGGGCTTTCCCGCCGATACGGTCAGCGAGGCTTACGACCGGACAATCCTGCACTGCCACGAGTTCCGCTGGCCGTACTGCAACGGCATTTTGAAGCGCTGGCACGAAAAGGGCCTGCACACGCTCGCCGAAGTGAAGGCCGAGAACGCCGGGGAGCAGAGCAAGCCGAAAAAGAACACCACCGGCGGCAACGCCTGGATGAAGGAATATTTGAATCAGTAACGAAAGCGGGGGAGAAGGATGTCTTACGATGGGCGGCTGATGCGTCAGGCGCTGGCGCGCTTCGACGAGGACAAGCAGCGCCGCGCGGAGAATTTCCGCGCGCGTGAGCGCGCGGTGTATACCAAATGCCCGCGCATCGAGGAGATCGACCGCGAGCTGTCGCACACGATGGCGAAGATCATCGCCTCCGGCCTGCGCCGCGGGACGGACCCGCGCCCGGCCATTGAGGCGCTGCGGGAGGAGAATCTCAATTTGCAGCAGGAAAAGCGCCTTCTCCTGACGCGCCTGGGACTGTCGGGCGACTATCTCGAGGAAAAGCCCAAGTGCTCGCGCTGCAACGACACGGGCTTTCTCGGCAGCGAGGTCTGCTCGTGCCTGCGCGGCTACTACGCCAGAGAGCAGAACAAGGAGCTCTCGGGCCTTTTGGACCTCGGCTCGCAGTGCTTCGAAAATTTCAACTTCGACTACTATTCGTCCGTGCCGGACGAGGACCTCGGCGTGTCGCCGCGCACGAACATGGAGCGCGTGTACGACATCTGCCAGGACTACGCGCACGAGTTTTCGCCCAAGAGCGGCAACCTGCTGCTGACCGGCGGCACGGGACTGGGGAAAACGTTCCTCTCCGCTTCCATCGCACGCGTCGTGAGCGCGAGCGGCCACAGCGTGGTCTACGACACGGCGGGGCACATCTTCGCCCGCTTCGAGGCGCAGAAGTTCGGCCGCGACGACGGCGAGAACGCCGACAGCGCCGTGAGCCGTGCGCTCGGCTGCGACCTGCTGATTTTAGACGACCTCGGCACCGAGCTGATGACGAGCTTTGTCCACAGCGCGATGTATCAGATCGTCAACACGCGCCTCATCACGGGGAAGAAGACCGTCATCTCCACGAACCTGAGCCCCGACGAGCTCGGGCGGCGCTACGGCGCGCCGGTGCTGTCAAGATTGCAGGGAGAGTATCAAATGCTGCTCTTTTTCGGCGAAGACATCCGCCGGCAGAAGAGAAAATGAATACAAAATGTAAAAAAGGCTCCGCAGAATACTCTGCGGAGCCTTTTTTCTTGCTTTTTACGGCTTGTGGATCACGGCGACGGCGCAGGGCACGCGGCCGGGACAGTAGGCGTAGTCGACATCGTCGTAGCCCGCCGCGGCGATAAACTGCTTATACGTGTCGAACGTGAACTGACGCTTGAAGTCCGCGCCCGCCTTGCCGACGGTCGAGGCAAAGCCGCTCGTCTTGCCCTGCTCGCTGCGGTTCATATAGGTCGGGACGATGATCGTGCCGCCGCTGCGGCAGACGCGGTCGAGCTCAGCAAGGGCCTTGTACGGCTCGTCGAGCAGGTGGATGACGTTCGCGGCGATGACCACGTCGAACTGCCCGTCCGGTTCATCCAAGTGCAGAATATCGGCCTGACGGAACGTGACGTTTGGCAGCGCGCCGTATTTCTTCTTCGCCCGCTTGAGCATGTTGGCGGAGAAGTCCGTCGCGAGAAGCGTCCGGCAGCGCTTGGCGATGGCGCCGGTGAGAAGGCCCGTGCCGCAGGCGCATTCGAGCACCGCGTCGTATGGCGTGATGCGGGAACTGACGGCGGCAATGAGCGCCTTGTGCGTTTCTTTATTAAAGATGTCGGCGAAGAGGTCATAGACCCCCGCGACGTTGTCCCAGAACATGAGTATTTTCCTCTCAACGTGATTTGTTTTTCTACACGATAGCAGAAACGCGCGGAAAATGCTACTCTCAAGAGAAAGAAAAAACGAAAAATTAAGGGAGAGGATCCTGCTTTTTGTGCTTTTTATAAAAAGACTTGCCATCGGCGCGCGGGTGGTATATAGTCTTTATAAAGATTTCGTAAAGAAACTGCATTTTTGCGTTAAGGAGTCGAATGATGAAACGAATTTGGCCGCTGTTTGCCGTGCTGGCGCTGCTGTGTGCGCTGACGATTCCGGCGCTGGCCGCCGCGGGGGGTACGGCGGACGCGGAACCTGCTGCACAGACGGTGAGCGAGGAAGAGCTCGCACGCTCGGAGGAGAACACCACCAAGGTGCGCAAGATCTGGGCGGTGGTGGCGCTTATCGGTGTGGCGTGCTTTGGCGGCGCGCTGGGCATGGCGCATTCCGTTGCAAAGGCGGCGAACAACATGGCCGAGCAGCCCGAGGCGGCGGGGCAGATCCGCACCTCGATGATGATGGGTCTTGTGTTTATCGAGACGGTCATCATCTATGCGCTGATCGTGGCCATCCTGATCATCTTCGTATTGTGACGATAACGAGAAAAGTGGAATAGAGCGGCGGAAGGGGGCAGCACTGTCTCCTTCCGCTGCTCTATTTATTGAAGAAAAAGGGGAGGGGTCAGGGCTCTGTTAAGAAGACGAAAAGATGCTGTAAAGCGGCGGTTAATCATGAAGGAAGACTTGCATTTCCTGCGTGCAGGTGGTATAAATAAGTGCTGCATCCCAAGCAGAAATTGGATGATAGAAACAAAAGGGGGTAGGGCGCGTGGATAAGAAAAAGCGAACGCGCGAGCTGATCGTGTTCGCCGTGATCGTGCTGGCGCTGCTGGCCGGATGTTTGCTCACGCCGTCAGGCGGCGAGAGCGAACCGATCCAGGAGGTCATGCGTGACGCGGTGCTGCACGAGCAGAACAAGGTGAGCCTGTTTGGCCTGATCGAGGTGAACCCGGGGCTCATCTCCGCCTACATCGTGACGGGTATTTTAATAGTATTCGCCCTTGTGTGCCGGCTTTTTGTGATCCCAAAATTCAAATATGTGCCCGGCAGGTTCCAGCTCGTTTTAGAGCAGATCGTCGGCATGTTCGACGGCCTGGCCGAGGGCAGCAGCCCGCACCGCAATAAATTCCTGCGGGCGTACATCTTCACCGCCGGTGTTTACATCTTTGTCAGCACGCTCTTTGAGCTGCTCGGCATTCAGGTGGTGACCACATCAGGCCACGCCGTCAGCCTGCCCGCGCCGCTGTCCGATATCAACGGGGCGATCGCGCTGGGCGTGATGAGCTACGGCGTGATCCTGTTTGGCGGACTGATCGCCGCGGGCGTGAGGGGATTTCTGCACGCGCTCAAGGATTTCTCGCTGCCGATCTCGATGAGCTTTCGACTCTTCGGCGCGCTGCTTTCCGGCGCGCTCGTGACGGAGCTTGTGTATTACTACGCGGCACTTTCCTATGTGCTGCCGGTCATCGTGGGCGTGATGTTCACGCTGCTGCACGCGCTGATCCAGGCGTATGTTTTAACGATGCTGGTGTCGACGTTCTACGGCGAATCGACCGAAAAGCACGAGAAAAAGCCCAAGGCCAAAAAGGTAAAAAAATCCCGCAGCGAAACGGCTGCCTGAAGAAAGAGGTAAATTTGCCATGAAAACGATGAAGAAATTTGCAGCGCTGATGATGCTGCTGTGCGCGCTGATGATCTGCACCATCCCCGCCCTCGCCGCAAACGAGAGCGGCAATGACAGCGACGTGACCGAGACCGTAAACGTCACGGCCGGCAGCAACGACAACGACGTGACCTCCGCCAAGGCGATGGGCTCGGGCGTGATGATCGGCATTGCATGTCTTGGCGGCGCGCTGGCGATGGGCATTGCGGTCGGCAAGTCGAGCGAGGCCATGGCCCGCCAGCCCGAGGCCACAAGTCAGATCAGAACCACGATGATGATGGGCCTTGTGTTTATCGAAACGGTCATCATTTACGCCCTGATCGTGGCGATCCTCATTATCTTCGTCCTTTGATGAAGAACACTCCCAAAAAGGAGGGGCTTTGAATGCCGCTTAATATCAATTTGCAGCAGATCCTGCTGCATGCGCTGAACTTTGTTATCCTGTTCGGCGCGATGTATTTTCTGCTCTACAAGCCTGTGAAGAGCTTTATGGACAGCCGCAAGGCGCACTATGAGAAGATGGACGAGGACGCCAAGGCCGTGCTTGCCGAGGCCGAGAAGACGAAGGCCGGCTATGAAGCGCAGCTCAAGAGCGCCGACGAGGAGATCGCACGCCGCCAGCGCGAGGCGAACGAAGCCTTGCAGCACGCGGTGGACGAGCGCCGCGCGCAGGCCGAGCAGCAGGCGGGCGAGATCGTGCGCAAGGCGCGGGAAGATGCCGCGCGCGAGCATGAGCGCGTGATGGAGCAGGCCAAGGGCGAAATTTCCGAGCTGATGAGCGCCGCGGCGGAAAAGCTGGTGCTCTCCAGCACGTCGGACGCTTACGACAAGTTCCTGGACACGGCGGAGGAGCGCAAGGACAATGGCTGAGCGCACGGAGCATTTAGAGGCCGTACTGCTCTCTGCCGTGCGTCCGTCGCAGGAGCAGGAGAAGCGATTTCTGGCCTTCCTCGCCGAAAAGTACGGCGAGGGCACGACGCTTACCTGGCAAAAGAGTGATGACTACCCCGACGGTTTCCGCCTCGAGGTGGGCGCGGAGGTCTACGACTGGAGCGCGGGCGGACGCCTGAGCCAGTTCAAGGACGCGCTCGAAAAGCTCGCTGCCACGCAGGGCGACGTCATCCCGCTGCTGAAGGAGACGGTGCTCTCGTGGACGCCGCAGGCCATGGCACAGGAGGTCGGCACCGTTCTGACCGTCGGCGACGGCATTGCCCGCGTGGACGGGCTGGAGGGCGCCGCCTATGGCGAGGTGCTGCTTTTCGACGGCGGCGTGCGCGGCATGGTGCAGGACTTATCCGAGGACAGCGTCGGCTGCATCCTCTTTGACGACGACGCGAGCGTCTGCGCAGGCAGCACGGTCCGCCGCACCGGACGCACGGCGGGCGTTCCCGTGGGCGAGGGGTTCCTCGGCCGCGTGGTCAACGCGCTCGGCGTGCCCATCGACGGCGGGGGAGACATCCGCGCCGACGGCTACCGCGCAGTGGAGAGTCCCGCCCCCGGCATCATCGACCGCCAGAGCGTCGACACGCCGCTTGAGACGGGCATTCTGACCGTCGACTCGATGTTCCCCATCGGCCGCGGCCAGCGCGAGCTCATCATCGGCGACCGCCAGACCGGCAAGACCGCTATCGCCCTCGACACCATCGTCAACCAGAAGGGCAAGGATGTCATCTGCATCTATGTCGCCATCGGACAGAAGGCGAGCTCCGTCGCCCAGCTCAAAAAGACGCTGGAAACGCACGGCGCGATGGATTATACGATCATCGTCAACGCCACGGCGAGCGATCCCGCGCCGTTACAGTACATTGCGCCCTACGCGGGCTGCGCCATGGGCGAATACTTTATGAATAAGGGCCGTGACGTGCTGATCGTCTACGACGATCTTTCCAAGCACGCCATCGCGTACCGCGCGATGAGCCTTCTTTTGGAGCGCTCTCCAGGCCGCGAGGCGTATCCGGGCGACGTGTTCTATCTGCACTCCCGCCTGCTCGAGCGCGCGGCGCATTTGAGCGAGGAGAAGGGCGGCGGCAGCATCACGGCGCTGCCGATCATCGAGACGCAGTCCGGCGACGTGTCGGCCTATATCCCGACGAACGTCATTTCCATCACCGACGGTCAGCTCATTCTGGAAACGCGCCTGTTCTTTTCCGGCCAGCGTCCGGCGGTGAATGTGGGCCTGTCCGTGTCCCGCGTGGGCGGCGACGCGCAGACCAAGGCGATGAAAAAGGCGGCCAAGACCATCCGCCTCGACCTTTCGCAGTACCGCGAGATGGAGTCGTTCACGCAGTTTGCAAGCGACCTCGACGAGTCGACGGCAAAGCTTTTATCCTACGGTCAGGGCTTGATGCGCATGCTGCGGCAGAAGCAGTTCCACCCCTACAAGCAGTATGAGCAGGTCATCCTGCTCGTCGCGGGGCTGAACCATGTTTTTCAGGAGATCGTGCCGGAGCAGCTTGACGCGTTTATCCCCGCGCTCTTGCAGCACTTTGGCGAGACGCAGGGCGCGCTGTGCAATGCCATCGAGCAGACCGGCCAGCTCAGCGACGATCAGCAGTCGCAGATCATCGAGATCGCAAAGGAATTTGTGCAAAACTATTTTTCCAAATAAAAAGTGAGGTGACAGGTACATGGCGAGCATGAAGGAGATCCGCGAGCACATCGCGAGCATCCAGAGCACGCAGAAGGTGACGAACGCGATGTACCTCATCGCCTCGACCAAGATGCGGCGGGCGAAAGAAGACCTTGCCAAGACGCGCCCGTTTTTCGACGCGGTCTCGACGCAGATCGAGCAGATCTTCCAGCACGCGGGCGAGATCGAGAGCCCGTACCTCTACCGGGGCAACGCGGACGATCTGGCCCAGCCGGGAACATACGCCTATCTTGTGGTGACGGCGGACCGCGGCCTCGCGGGCGCCTACAACCAGAATGTTATTCAGGAGACGATGAAGCGCCTTGAAAAGCACCCCGACAGCCGTCTTTTTGTGGTGGGCGGCAACGGGCGGCACTTCTTCTCCGGCCACGGCGTGCCGGTGGAAAAGAGCTTCCTCTACGATGCGCAGAGCCCCACGCTCCGCCGCGCGCGAGAGATCACGGCGAAGCTTTTGGATCTCTTCGACCGGGGCGAGATCTCCAAGCTCTTTATCATCTACACCGACCTTGGCAACGGCGTGGACATGGACGTGCGCACCGTGCGCCTGCTGCCGCTGGAGGATGAGCACTTTGCCAAAGAGGAGACGGGGGAAAAGCCCATCCGCTTTGAGCCCTCGGCAGAGGAGGTGCTCGCCAGGGTCGTGCCGGCGTACATCACGGGCTTTTTGTACTCGGCGATGGTCGACAGCTTTTGCGCCGAGCAGAACGCGCGCGCCTCTGCCATGGACTCGGCCAACCAGAACGAGGACGACATGCTGCGCGAGCTGCAGCTCGAGTACAACCACGAGCGGCAGGGCGCCATCACGAGCGAGATCACGGAGGTCTCTGCCGGCGCGCGCAGCAAGAAGAACCACATGAAGAAGGAGGCGCAGCATGCGCACAGGTAAGATCATTCAGGTATCGGGCAGCGTGGTGGACGTGCGCTTCCCGCACGGCGAGCTGCCGCGCATCCGCGAGGCGCTGTCCGTCGAGCTGAACGGCAAGCGCCTTGTGATGGAGGTGGAGCAGCATTTGAGCGCCGAAACGGTGCGCTGCATCATGCTCTCCGGTAGCGAGGGCCTCAGCCGCGGCATGACCGTCACGGGCGAAGGCAGCGGCCTTCGCGTGCCCGTCGGCAAGGCGACGCTCGGGCGGCTTTTCAACGTCTTTGGCGATACCATCGACGGCGGCGCGCCGATCGGCGGCGCGGAGCCGCGCCGCAGCATCCACAGAAAGCCCCCCGCCTTTGACGAGCAGAGCCCGAGCGTTGAGATCTTGGAGACCGGCATCAAGGTCATCGACCTTTTGGAGCCCTATCCGCGCGGCGGCAAGATCGGCCTGTTCGGCGGCGCGGGCGTCGGTAAAACGGTGCTCATTCAGGAGCTGATCCACAATATCGCCGTCGAGCACGGCGGCTATTCGATCTTCACCGGCGTGGGCGAGCGCAGCCGCGAGGGCAACGACCTCTGGAACGAGATGCACGAGAGCGGCGTTATCGACAAGACCGCGCTCGTCTTCGGCCAGATGAACGAAGCGCCCGGCGTTCGTATGCGCGTGGCGCTGACGGGCCTTACGATGGCCGAATACTTCCGCGACGAGGAGCAGCGCGACGTGCTGCTGTTCATCGACAATATTTTCCGCTTTGTGCAGGCGGGCAGCGAGGTCTCGACCCTGCTCGGCCGCATGCCCTCCGCCGTCGGCTATCAGCCGACGCTCGCCAACGAAATGGGCGAGCTGCAGGAGCGCATCACCTCGACCAAGAGCGGCTCGATCACGTCCGTGCAGGCGGTCTATGTTCCCGCGGACGATCTGACCGACCCTGCCCCGGCGACGACGTTCACCCACCTCGATGCGACGACGGTTTTGAGCCGTAAGATCGCCGAACAGGGCTTATATCCCGCGGTCGACCCGCTCGAATCGTCCTCCCGCATTCTGGAAGAGGATATCGTGGGCGAGCGGCACTACCGCATCGCGCGCAGCGTGCAGGCGACCTTGCAGAAATACCGCGAATTGCAGGATATCATCGCCATCCTCGGCATGGAGGAGCTGAGCGACACGGACAAGGTGACGGTCAACCGCGCGAGAAAAATTCAGCGCTTTTTGGCCCAGCCGACGTTCGTGGCCGAAAAGTTCACGGGCCTTCCGGGCGTCTATGTGCCGCTCGAGGAGACACTCCGCGGCTTTGAAGCCATTCTCTCCGGCGAGATGGACGGCTATCCCGAGATGGCGTTCTACAACGTCGGCACGCTTGACGACGCGCTCGCCAAGGCGAAGAAGATGGAAAGCGGGGAAGCGTGATGAAGACCTTTCCTCTCCGCGTCCTCGCGCCCGAGCGCACGTTTTTTGACGGGGCGTGCACATCACTCACCGTGCCGAGCATCGACGGCATGTACGGCCTGATGGCGCAGCACGAGGATATCGTGCTCGCGGTCGTTCCCGGCAAGCTGACGCTGCGGGACGCCGACGGCGTCGAGCAGATCGCCGCCGTGTCCGAGGGTGTGCTCAAGATGGAGCACGGCGAGGCGCTCGTACTGGTGGACACGATCGAGCGGCCGGAGGAGATCGACCTCCACCGCGCCGAGGAAATGGCCGCCGAGGCGCGCGCCGAGGAAATGGCCGCCGAGGCGCGCGCCGAGCTCAAGGCGAAGCGCAGCGCGCAGGAGCAGGCCATTGCCAATGCCCGCATCGCCCGCGCGATCAGCCGCATTCACGTCAAGCACGACGGGAAATAAGTGAGAAAACGAAAATTCGCACCGCAAGGTGCGAATTTTTTGATCTCTCCGCCGATTTTCGCCTACTTTTGCACACTTTTTGTGCTAAAAGTGGAGAAAAAGGAGGGGAAATCCATGGAAATGTCCGCAAGAAAGCCGCTGCTCCCGCGCCGCGTGCTCGACCTGCCCATCGATGCGCTGCGCCCCAACCCCAACCAGCCGCGCATCGAGTTTGACGAGGCCTCGCTGCGCTCGCTGAGCGACAGCATCCGCCGCTATGGCATCCTCCAGCCGCTGACCGTCCGCCGCACGGACGAGGGCTACGAGCTCATCGCGGGGGAGAGACGTCTGCGCGCGGCAAAGCTCGCGGGGCTGCGCGAGGTGCCGTGCCTGCTCGCGCGCTCGAGCGAGGAGGAGAGCGCGCTGCTCGCGCTGATCGAAAACCTTCAGCGCCGCGATTTGCACTACTTGGAGGAGGCTGCGGCCATCGCGCGGCTGATCGCGACCTACGGCCTCTCGCAGGAGCAGGCGGCGGAAAGGCTGGGGAAATCCCAGTCCGCTATTGCCAACAAGCTGCGGCTGCTACGCCTGTCGCCCGACTGTGTGCGCCTTCTGCGCGAGCACGACCTCTCCGAGCGGCACGCACGGGCGCTGCTGCGCCTGACGGACGAGGAAGACCGCCTCAAAGCCTTGCAAGTTATCGCCGCACGCGGCTACAACGTCGCGCAGAGCGAGGCGTACATCGAAGAGCTTTTGAAGCTCAAGCAGAAAACGCCCCCGCCGCGCCTGCCGACCTACATCGTCAAGGACGTGCGCATCTTTCTGAACACCATCCGCCACTCGCTCGGATTGATGCAGCGCGCGGGCGTCGAGGCCGACATGCAGCGCGAGGACACGGACGACGGCATCCTCCTGACCATCCGCATCCCGAAACGTGCAAAAGAGGCCGGATAATCCTGCAAAATTGTCACCAAATTGTGATTCTTTTTCTCACAAACTGTGATATACTGAAACGACCGGCAGGGAAGTCCCTGTCCGGAAGATCGGAAGAAACAGGAGGAGCCAGCATGGATGAAATGAACGGCGCCTTTGAGGAAAAGAAGAGAAGAAAGGGCGGCAAGCGCCTGATGCAGCCGGAAAAGGCCGCGAAGGCGCCCAAAGCGCCCCGCGCGGAGAAGCCGCCGCGCGTTCCACGTGAAACATCGGGAAAGACCGGCAAGGTCGTCGGCATCGTCGCGGGTGTGCTCGTGGTGGCGTACTTGGGCCTTGGCGCGTGGGCGTCGGCCAGCCATAAAATTTATCCCAACGTGATGATGGGCGATACCAACTACGGCGGGATGACCGAGCAGCAGGTCGCCGAGCAGCTCAAAGCGAGCGTCGCGCAGGCGAAGGGCGCGGGCGTCGACTTTGTCCTGCCCGACGGTACGGAGGTCGCGCATGTTTCGCTCGACGAGATGCCGGAGTATGTCGACTTCGACGGACTTGCCAAGCATATCTACAACGTCTACGGCTGCAATGACAGCTTTCTGACCGCGGGCGCGAAGTATCTGCGCGCACTCTTCAAGCCGCAGGATGCGGCGCAGGTGGTCGACGCAGCCTACTCGCCCGATTTGATGGAGAATCTTGTCGACACGGTGTGCGACAGCATCAACTGCGACCCCGTGGAGTTTGCCATCGACGTGACAGAGGACGGCAAGGTCAGCGTGACGAAGCCGCAGGATGGCCGCGCGACGACCGACGTCGCAAGAGATCAGATCGGCGTGTACTTAAACGGCGCGTATTTGAGCGGCGGAGACCCGTCCGAGATCGTGCTCCAGCCCGCGAGCGAGGGCGGCGTTTACGACGTCATCCCCGCGCAGGAGGTTGACCTGAGCGCGCAGCGCGAGGCCGTCATCGGCCAGAAGGTCAACGCGACGTATGATAAGGAGACCGGCGCGGTCACGCCAGGCCACGCGGGCGTGGAATTTACGCTTTCTGACCTCGAATCCGCTTACAACGCCGCGGCGGCGGGAGAGACGGTCGAGTTGCCGAACGCCACGGTCGAGACGCCGGACGTCACGGCAGAGCAGCTCCAGAAGGTGCTGTTCCGCGATGTGCTGAGTACCTACACCACGAAGGTCGGCGGCGCGTCCGGCCGCCGCGCGAACGTCAAGCTGACGGCCTCGCGCATCACCGGCTACATATTGAACTCCGGCGAAACGATGAAATACGGTCCGCTCGTCACGCCCTTTACCGCGGCGAACGGCTACAGCAACGCGCCGGGCTACTTGCAGGGCAAGACCGTCGACATGGTGGGCGGCGGCGCGTGTCAGGCGAGCTCCACGCTCTACGCCGCGGCGCTCTACGCCAACCTTGAGATCGTGCAGCGCACGAACCACGGCTTCGCGTCCGACTATATCGGCCTCGGCCTCGACGCGACGGTCGCGCAGGGCGGGCCCGAGTTTGAGTTCCGCAACAACACGATGTATCCCATCAAGGTCATCGCCGAATACTACACCAGCGGCGGCAAGGACTATCTCAAGGTCACGCTGCGCGGCACGAAGGTCGACGACAGCTACGTGAAGATCAAGACCGAAGTGCTTGAAACCATCCCGTTCACGGAGGAGATCGTTGAGACCGACGAGCTCGCCCCCGGCGAGCGCAAGGTCGAGCAGACCGCCTACACCGGCTACAAGGTCAAGACGTACCGCAACGTCTACTCCGGCGACGGCAAGCTCATTTCGTCCACGTTCGAGGCGAGCAGCAACTATAAGGCGCGCAACCGCATCGTGCTCGTCGGCAAGTCCGCGGCGGTCACGCCGGCGGACCCGGGGACGACCACACCTGTCGATCCCGGCACGACCACGCCGACGGACCCGACAACGCCCGTCGATCCCGGGACGACAACTGACCCGGGCACCACGACCGATCCCGGGACCACTGCCCCCGGCGTGACAGACCCCGGCACGACCACAGAGCCGCCCGTCGAGCAGGAAAAGCCCGGTTGGCTCGATACGGGGCTCGACCGGTAAAAACAGCAGAACGAGAAAACGGAGAGGCATTGCCTCTCCGTTTTTACGTTGTTCAAGTGTTATTCGCCGTCCGAGTCCATGTAGAGCTCTTCGGCCTTCTGCTGCGCGGCGATCAGCAGCGCGCTGGCCTCGCCATAGTTCTGCCTGTCCATTTTCTCCAGCGCGTCAGTCACGGCGTTGAAGAGGAGCAGATACATTGCCTTGTAGTCCGTCATAGAACCACCCTCTGAAAATTATATAACGTTTTGTTATATAGAACAATATAACATTTTGTTTTACGTATACTTCTTTACAGAATCTAAACACGAATTCTGGATGGAGTGAAGCAAAATGTATCGACGCATTCGAGACTTGAGAGAGGACAGCGACCTGACGCAAAAGAGCTTGGCGGACTATCTGAGCTGCTCGCAGGTCTGCTATTCCAACTACGAGACCGGCAAGCGCGACGTCCCGAGCGACGTGCTCATCAGGCTCGCACGGTTTTACCACACGAGTGTGGATTATCTTGTGGGGCTCACGGAGGAGCGGGCTCCTTACCCTAAAAAGAAATAGTACATAGTGCCATGTTCTCGCACGGGTGCGAGGGGGATGCAGCACGACAGCGCTGTTTTTGTCCCTGCACTGTGCAGGGGGGCGGGGGGAAGGCAGCGCCTTTGGCGCTGCACGAATCAAAGGGGATATTCTCTTTCGCAAAAGAGAATATCCCCTTTGGAACCCCAAGAGAAAGGCTTTGACATTGCGAGCAAGCAGCTCGAAGAGCTGCAATGCTTGCCGACTGCACTTCCCATAGCGCGGCGTTGCCGCGTTTGGGGTTGCTAGACGATTCGCCTCTGCTCCTATTATCCGCTGTTGCGCAGCCGTTGGCGGCTCTGCCGCCTTACGGATGCGGCACACCCCTTGCGGGTGCCGCTCTGCCCATCTTGTAGGAGTACAGCCTAATTTCCGTCTACCGAGGAACCTATCAATGCGGCGAGCGCAGCAATGCCACTATTTCGCAAGCAGTCTGCCGCTGAGGTAACGTCACTCGCGCCTTACGGTAGTAAGGCGCGGTTGAAAACGGTGACGAATCGCAGGGATTCATGGCGAAGCCATGTACACCGCACCCGATTGCGCAGCGCGTGCAACTCTTCGAGCTGCAAACTGCCAATGTGCGGGGTCAAGGGGCAAGGCCCCTTGCGTTCTCTTGGGGGATTTAAAGGGGGCCATTCTCTCGCGTGAGAGAATGGCCCCCTTTGCCCGTTCCCCTGCCAGCAGGGAAACAACACGCTTCCCCCGCAGGGGGAAATTACTGTTTTTTCCTGATGAGAATAAACGGCGTGCACTGGTCATCCTGACCCGCGGGGTTATCGCGGATGATCTCACACAGCTGCTCGTCGGTGAGGGTCACGTTGTCGCCCTTGCCGAGGATGTCGCGCGTGAAGTCGTTTGCGTCGACGATCATCGCGCGCACGCCGGTCTTTTCATAGATCTCGTTGCACACGCCCGAGGGATTTTCCGGAATACGGATGCCGTAGTCGCCGTAGACGGGGAACACGTCGGGGTAGAAGCCGTCGAGGCCCGTGACCTCCATGCCGACCATATCGTAGAAGATGCCGTGCTTGCCGACGAGCTTGCCAAAGCCCGCGCAGATGGCGGCCCAGAGGACCTTCCACGCGCCGCACTCGTCGATGGCGAACTGCATCTTGCACACCTCGCCCACGCCGATGCCGGCGCTGTTGTGCTGGATGGCGAAGCGGCTGAGGAATTTCGCCAGCCACGAAATTTTCATATCCTTGCGGTAGACCACTCGCTTCTGGCACAGGGCGATGATCTTTTCGCTGATGCTCAGCAGGTCGCCCTCCTCATAGAGGGGCTTGACGTAGCGGTTGACGAGTTCGATGTAATCCTCGCCGATCTCGACAAAGTGCGTCTGGATGGCGTGGCGCAGATAGACGCCCGTGGACGTCTCAATTTCAACGTTTTTGGAGCCGTTTGCAACAAAATCCATGAAAAAAGCCTCTTTCGTGCAGTATTTAGATCGATAAAATATGAACCGATGGTATTGTACCACAAAATCCGCAAAATGCTACTGTAAATTGCAAAAATTCAGGAAAGAAAAAAGCGCGCCGTCCGCGGCGCGTGCTTGACGCGGCGGACGGCGTGGAATGACGAAAAACGAGAAGGCGGAGCGCTTACTTTTCGGTGATGACCTTGAGCACCTTTTCGTAGCTCTCCTGGGCGATGGGTACAGCGTGCGCGAGCAGCGCCTCGCCCTTCTGGCAGCACTCGTCGCGGAAAGCCTTGTCCTTTAAGGACGAGAGGTTGATGAGCACGTTGAGCCACGCGCTCTGCATGGCCGTCTTGAGCGTGAGCGCGGCGATGCCGAGGTCGCTGACAACGTTCGGATTCGTCGTGCCGACAAGCTCGGCGCACAGGTCGATGGCCTCGGAGCAAATTTCCATCATTGTCAGCGGCACCTGCGTGCAGCTGCGGAAGCTTGCCTGCACCGCGCCGCGGCGGATGGCCTTGTGCGCGTCATCATCCTTGGGGAGGGCAAGAGACTCGATCAGACCGTCGAAAACCTCGCTGTCGCGGTTCATCACATCGATGAAGCGCTCCTTGAGCTCATTGCCCTTGGCAATGGCGTCCAAAAGGCGTTCGCGGTCGTTTTCAAAGCCCTTCTTATCAAGCGTCAGGCCGTTGACCATCATCGTCAGCGCCACGCCGACGCCGCCGGCAAGGCCCGCCACTGCGCCGCCGCCGGGGGCGGGAGTGCCGGAACCGACTTCGTTGATGAGCTCGGTAACTTTCATATCTGCGATCTTCATAGCGTTCCTCCCCGGATCGGTAAAATCAGAATAAAAGGTTTCAGGAAGAGGCGGGTCATCCCGCCTCTTCCCAGTAAATCAAAAGGGTAAAATCTGCGATATATTGCAGGGTTTCTCTTAAAACAGGCCCGTGATCTTGCCGTTTTCATCGACGTCGATCTTCTCGGCGGACGGGACCTTGGGCAGGCCCGGCATCGTCATGATGTCGCCGGTCTTGGCGACCAGGAAGCCCGCACCGGCGTTGACCTTGAGGTCGCGGACGGTGATCTTGAAGCCGCGGGGCGCGCCGAGCTTGCTGGCGTCATCGGAGAAGGAGAACTGCGTCTTGGCCATGCAGATGGGCAGCTTGTCAAAGCCGAGCTCGGTGAGCTGCTTAAGCTGCTTCTTGGCGGAAGCGGCGATGACCACACCGTCGGCATGATAGACCTTGGTGGCGATGGCGTTGAGCTTGTCCTCAATGCTGTCGTTGACGTCGTAGACGAACTGGAAGTGGTTGGGCTCGTCGCACAGGCGCACGACTTCCTCAGCCAGCGCAAGGCCGCCTTCGCCGCCCTTGGCCCACACTTCGCTCAGGCGGACGTTGACGCCCAGCTCGCGGCACTTGCTCTCGACGAGGTCGAGCTCGGCCTTGGTGTCGGTCGGGAACGCGTTGATGGCGACGACGCAGGGGAGACCGTAGACGTTCTTCACGTTGTCGACGTGCTGGAGGAGGTTCGGCAGGCCCTTTTCAAGCGCCTCAAGGTTCTCGCTGTTGAGCTCGGCCTTGGGCACGCCGCCGTGATACTTGAGCGCGCGGACGGTCGCAACGATGACGACAGCGTCGGGGTGGAAGCCCGCGGCGCGGCACTTGATGTCGAGGAACTTCTCGGCGCCGAGGTCGGCGGCGAAGCCGGCTTCGGTGACGGTATAGTCGCTCAGGCGCATCGCGGTCTCAGTGGCCTGGATGGAGTTGCAGCCATGAGCGATGTTTGCGAACGGGCCGCCGTGGATGAACGCGGGAGTGCCTTCGAGCGTCTGGACCATGTTGGGCTTGATGGCATCCTTTAAGAGCGCGGCCATCGCGCCCTCAGCCTTCAGGTCGTGCGCGGTGACGGGCTTGTCGTCGTAGGTGTAGGCGACAACCATCTTGCCGAGGCGCTCCTTGAGGTCGGCGAGGCCGGTCGCAAGGCAGAGAACTGCCATGACTTCGCTCGCGACGGTGATCTCAAAGCCGTCCTCGCGTGGCACGCCGCTGGCCTTGCCGCCAAGGCCGTCGATGATGTGGCGGAGCTGGCGGTCGTTCATATCGACAGCGCGCTTCCACACGATCTTGCGGGGGTCGATGCCGAGCACGTTGCCCTGCTGGATGTGGTTGTCGAGAAGAGCGGCCAGCAGGTTGTTGGCAGCGCCGATGGCGTGGAAGTCGCCGGTGAAGTGCAGGTTGATATCCTCCATGGGGACGACCTGAGCGTAGCCGCCGCCGGCAGCGCCGCCCTTGACGCCGAACACGGGGCCGAGAGAGGGCTCGCGCAGGCAGACCATGGTGTTCTTGCCGAGCTTGTTGAGCGCGTCGGCAAGGCCGACGGACGTGGTGGTCTTGCCCTCGCCCGCGGGGGTGGGGCTGATGGCGGTGACGAGGATCAGCTTTGCCTTGCGGGGCAGCTTGCGGATCTCGCTTAAGTCGAGCTTGGCCTTGTAGTTGCCGTAGAGCTCAAGGTGCTTTTCGTCAATGCCGGCCTTGGCGGCGACGTCGACGATTTTTTTCATTTCATGTGCCTGAGCGATCTCAATGTCGGTCATGGGGAATACCTCCTAAAAAATTATGTATTTAAAAGCGGAGAATTGTCTCTTATTGACAAAATCAATTATAGCCGAACGATAGAGAAAGGTAAACTGTTTTGCAAGCCTCTTTTTTCCAAAAACCTTAAAAAATTAAGCGTTGGTTCGCGTGCCTTAAAAAGAAAAAACGGGAGATTTTTGGACGAATTTTCAACGCTTGCGGCAAAGGTCAAAACGAGAAAAGCGAAAGTTGCCAGCGCCCGGCTTTCATTTCACTCTGCCGCGTCACAGCGTGATGCGCATGGGCTCATCCAGCGTGACCTCGCCGCCGATGCTCGCGGCGATGACGTTTCCGCCTTGGCGCTCGACGCTTGCGCGGACCGCGCCCGCGGGCTGCCGGTATTCGCACGAAAAACCGCCGTTTTCCATAGCTTCGCTCTGCGCGACGGCGCAGGCGACGCTGCCGCTGCCGCAGCTGCCCTCCCAGACGAGGGAGTCGGTCTCGATGACCTTGACGAGCGGGATCATGCTGCGCTTTTCCGCATCGAGGAAAATGACGCCGCAGGCGTCAAGCCCTGCAATTCCCGAAAAGATCGACTCCGCCGCGCGGAAGAACCCTTCGCTCGGCTCCACGCCCTCAACGACGAAGTGGGCGATGCCTGTTAAGTCGACGAGCGTGCCCTCGTGACCATTCACCGTGACACGCTTCACGCTGCGCGGACAGGGCATTTCAGCGCGCGCCGTGCCGCTTTTCAGATCGACCTGCGCAGTAACGACATGGTCGCAGCCGCTCACGCGCAGCCTGACCGAGGAAAGGCCGCCCTTTTGCTGGGCAATATACATGCCGTAGGCGCGCGTCGCGTTGCCACAGAATTCGCCGCCCATCATCTCCATGTGGCCGTCGACGTCGTCCTCGGCGGCGCAGGCGTAGCCGACCTGCTCGGCCTTGAGTTCGGGGATCGCCATGATTTTCTCTGCGATGGCTGCGCGCTGTGCCTTTTCGACCGGATCGAGCACGAACACCGTAATGTTCCCCGCCGGGTCCGCCCGTAAAATGTTCAGTTCCATAGTAAGCTCCTCCTAAAAAAAGAAGGTGTAAAGTCAAAATAACTTTACACCTTCTTTTACATCCTGTCAATTCGTGTCAAAACACAAATCTTTGTGCAGCGTTTATGCCGTTCTCGGTATAACCACTACAATTTGCGCTGTGCGACCACTTTGCGGCGCGCACGCCGCAAACAATTTGGATTGTCCCGAAGGACGACACGCGCGTCCGCAGGGACACTCTGCAAAATTTTTCACGGTGAGCGAAAAATTTTGAAACCCCTATGACATTTGGGCCGATGGCCCAAATGAAAGGTCTCAAAATTGCGTCGTAGACGCAATTTTGACTTACTCAAAGTCGGGGATATACTCCTTGACGATATCCAGCAGCTCGCCGGAGCGGATCATCGCTTCCACCGCACGGATGTCGGGCCAGATCTCACGGTCGATCTCATAGAAGGCGACCTTCTCGCGCACGTGCTGATAGAGAGCCTCATGCAGCGGGGTCATGCCCTGGCCGTGGGTGTTCAGGCGGCGGCGGATGTCGATGGCCTGGCAGGCGGTCATCAGCTCGTCGGCGAGGACGTCCTGCGTGTTCTGCAGAATCATCTTGGCCTTACGGGCAGCGGTGGTGCCCATGGAGACGATGTCTTCCTGGTTGGCGGAGGAGGGGATGGAGTCGACGGAAGCGGGGTGAGCGTAGATCTTGTTCTCGCTGACCATGGAGGCGGCAGCGTACTGAACGATCATGAAGCCGGAGTTGACACCGGCCTCGGTGGTCAGGAACGCGGTCAGGCCGTTGGAGAGCGCGGGGTTGACCATACGCTCGGTGCGGCGCTCGGAAGCGTCGGCCAGCTCGCTCGCGGCGATACCGAGGAAGTCGAACGGCAGGGCCATGGGCTCGCCATGGAAGTTACCGCCGGAGATAACGGCCTCGTCATCGAGGAACATCAGCGGGTTATCGGTGACGGCGTTGAGCTCGATCTCGACCTTCTCGCGGACGTAATCGAGAGCGTCACGGCAGGCACCGTGCAGCTGCGGGATGCAGCGCAGGGCGTAAGCGTCCTGAACGCGGTCCTTCTGGCAGTTGTCGAGGATCTCGGAGCCGTCGAGCAGCTTGCGCATGTTCGCGGCGACGAGCATCTGGCCCTTCTGGCCGCGCACCTGATGGATGCGGGGGTCGAAGGCGTTGCGAAGACCGGTCAGGCCCTCGAAGGACATGGACGCGATCACGTCGCCGAGCTGGGCGGCGCAGATGGTGTCGTACAGCGCGAGAGCGCCGACAGAGGTCATCGCGCAGGTGCCGTTCGTCATGCCGAGGCCTTCCTTGGAGACCAGAGTGTCGAGCGTCTTGATGCCAGCCTTGGCCATGGCCTCAGCGCCGGGCATCTTCACGCCCTCGTACATGGCCTCGCCCTTGCCGAGCATGGGGAGCGTCATGTGAGCGAGAGGAGCCAGGTCACCGGAGGAGCCGAGGGAGCCCTTCTGCGGGACGACGGGGGTCACGCCCTTGTTGAGCATCTCGAGCAGCATCTCGACGAGGATGGGACGAACGCCGCTCACGCCGCCGCACAGAGCGTTGGCACGCAGCAGCATCATGCCGCGGACGATCTCGTCAGCATACGGCTCGCCGGCGGCGGTGCAATGGCTGAGGATCAGGTTGGTGGAGAGCTGATTGCTCATCTCCTTGGGGACGGCGACCTTCTGGAACTCGCCGAAGCCCGTGGTGATGCCGTAAGCGACGCGGCCCTCAGCGGCGATCTTCTCGGCCAGGGCGCGGGACTTCTTCATGGCTTCCAGAGCGGAGGGAGCCAGCTCGACGGTCGCATTGTAGCGAGCGATGGCGACGAAGGATTCGAGCGTCAGGCTGTGGCCATCGACGACGACATGCTTGATCGCGGTAGGATTCATGATCATGGTAGTGTCCTCTCTTTTCTCAAAGTTCCGGTGTGACCCGGTCGGCGTGTCCGGTCGCCCGAACCGCCTCAGGTGCAAGAAACGTGTCGAAGCGTTCCCCTTACTTTCCGCGCATGCCCGTGCGTGGATGGCGCTCCGCCTGTGGAAAAGTCCCACAGGATTGTTCTGGAAACAGTATAGCACATTTTTGTGCAAAATCAATAGTTTTTTGCTGAAAAAAGTTTTCTTTGTTGTGCGTTATCACCACATTTGGATAACGCACTATCAGGGTACAGTGATAGAATTAGACAGAATAGATAAAAAAAGCGCCCCGCTTTTGCGGGGCGCCTTTGATTCTTTGTGGAAAGGTCACAGTTGTTCACTTCTTGTGCTTCTTGCTGGACTTCGGTTCGGGCGCGGCATAATCCATGATGCGGATCGCCGGATTCTTCTTTTTGATGAACGCGTAGATCTCGTCGAGGTCTTCGCGCGGGAAGAAGAGAGCCTTTTCCGTGTTGCCGTGGCCGATGTGCAGGCGCACCATGTCGGCATGGCCGCGGTCCTCGCACACGATCGCATTGATGTCCTCCCAGGGGAAGAACTCGTAGTGCGTGGTAAACTGCATGTTGTAGAAGATCTCAAGTCCGCGGCTCGTGAGAGCGGCGTCCTTTTTGGTCATCAGCGTCAGCAGATACAGCACTGAGAATGCGAGCGAGACGAAGGCGAGCAGCGGATTTCTGCTGCGGGTCGAAATGCCGAACAGCAGCAGCACGACAACCAAGATCCATCCGCCGGTCTGCACCCACTTTTTACGTGGCTTGAGCGACGACTGTGCGGGGTAGATCGGAGGCGGGACGGATTCCCAGGGAAGCGAATGATTCACAGCGGTGATTCCTTTCTAAGTAAAGCGGGGAAGGGGGCTTACGCGTTGATCTTGGGGGCCTTACCGGCGGCACGGCGAGCCTCGAGGTTCGCAAGGGCCTTGGCGTGAGCCTCTTCGGGAGCGCCGGCGGGCTTGCCGGCCTTGGTCTTGCCGAAGATATTGGTGTAGGAACCGTCAGCCCAGAAGATGTTGCGGCCGAACAGAGCGGTCACATAGGCGTAAACGGGGTTGAGCAGGTTGACGAACGCATACGGGAAGAACACCAGCGGGCTCATGCCGAGAACGCCGGTCTGGTAAGCGCCGCAGCCGGTCCAGGGGAACATAACGGCCCAGAGGGTACCGGCGTCTTCCAGAGTACGGGAGAGCATGTTGCGGCCGAGGCCGAGTTCATCATACTTGTCAGCATAGATGGGGGCGGGAACGCCGATGCCGAGGAACTGGTCGCACATGGTGGCGTCGCAGAAGATGGAGGTCAGCAGGGTCGCGAGGATGAGGCTGCCGACAGAGTGGATCTTGTGCTTCAGGCCGCCGAACAGACGCTCGACGCAGCCGCAGCGCTCCAGAGCACCGCCGTAGGCGAGCGCGAGGAGGATGAGGTTGATGGTCCACATGGTGCCGTTCATACCGCCGGCCTTGCCGAGGATGGAGTCAGCGACTTCGTTGCCGGTCTCAACGCCGATACCGTAGTGCAGCGTGTTGAAGATGTCGCCCAGGGCGCGGGAGCCGTAGATGTCGGTGGACTGGAAGATCATCATGAAGATGGTCGCGGTGGCAACGGAGATGGCGATACCGACAAGGCCGGGCACGCGCAGGATGCACATCACGATAACCACGATGATGGGGATGAGCAGAACGGGGGAGATCACGAAGGCCCCACGGAACGCGTCCTGAATGGACTGGGCGACGGTCGGATCATAGGCGCTGGCGTCGATGTTCAGGCCCATGATGGTGTAGAGGATGAGGGCGATGACCAAGGTCGGGCCGGTGGAGGAGACCATCGCGGTGACGTGGTCGAAAAGACCGGTCTCGGCAACAGCCGCGGCGAGGTTGGTAGTATCGGACAGGGGGGAGAACTTATCGCCGACATACGCGCCGGAGATGATCATACCGGCGGTGATGGGGGCAGGGATGCCGAGGCCCGCGCCGATGCCGAGGAACGCAAGACCGATGGTGGCGGTGGTGGTCCAGGAGGAGCCGCACGCCATACCGACGATCGCGCAGAGGATGCAGCCGACAGGCAGGAACAGCTTCGGGGTCAGCAGATCCAGACCGTAAACGATCAGGGAGGGGATCGCACCGGAGGCCATGAAGCTCGCGACCAGGAAACCGACGGTGCAGAGGATCAGAACAGCTTCCATGGAAGCGCTCAGGCGCTCGATCATACCGGCGAGCATATCCTTAAAGTCGTGACCGCAGAAGTGACCGACGATGCACGCGACGACGATGGACATGACCAGGGGCAGGTGAGCGTCATGGTAACCGGATTCGGAATGACCGAGGAAGCAGTAAAGCATGAACCCGATCATTGCCACAATGGGAACTAACGCCAGCAGAAAACTGGGCTCCCGTGCGACTTTCTTTTCGTTTGCCATTGATAAAATACCTCTCTCTTCATAAAAATACTTGCCCGTCAGGAAGCGGGAAGCCGCTCCTCCCCATGACGAACACGCTGCACACCGCACGCGGGGACGTGCGTTTTCTGTGGAGGGGTCCCACAGAAAAACAGACACAGAACTTAGGCAACAGCACCGTCGGGCAACGGTTTCTTGCACGCTGTTTCCCATGCCCTAATCTATTTGTGAACTAATTGTAACATACCTGTTCAGCAAAAGCAATAAAATTCGCGTAGATTCCAAAAAATATTTTAGTCAATTCTTCTATATCGGGATGACGTGATGTTATGCTGATATGCTTTTACGGCATCGCAATAAAGCAAAACAGACAAAAAGGAGCAGGCGCTTAGCGCCTGCTCTGATCAAAATGATGAATGGCTTACTTTTCTTCTTTGGCCCGCTCAAGCAGCAGCTTATAGCCGTCCGCCCCGTAGCAAAGGCACTTATTGACGCGCGTGATGGTCGTAGACGAAACGCCGATCTTCTGCGAGATCTGCGTGAAGGTCTTGCCATCGGCGAGAAGCGACGCCACCTCGAAGCGCTGGGACATCGCCTCGATCTCGCTGAAGGTGCAGAGATCGTCAAAGAAGCGGTAGCATTCTTCCTCCGTTTTCAAAGATAAGATCGCCTTGAACAGGTGATCGGTCTCTTCGCTTTTCATTTTGCTCTGGTACATCCAACGTTCCTCCTCAACGATCCGATCGGATCGACTCCTGCCCGCGCGGTGTGGCCGCGGCGGACGCCGAATGACGGCTGCCCGGAAGCTGCTTGCGGGCGAACCTCGGTTTTCGAAGCTTGCCCGTTGATATTGTCTCTATGGTAACAAAAAGCGGCAGTTCCGTCAAGCGCAATTCGTGCTTTTTGGCGGATATCTTCATTTTTCGTGAACACTGTCCGTGACGGAAAGAAAAATTTTTGCACCGCAGGCGGCGAAAGCTATGGCAATTCCGCGCGGAAAATGCTATACTGTCTCGAAAGTGGAAAAAACGGCCGCGGACGCTTGACAATCCCTGCGCCGTACCGTAAAATATCTGTCAACCACTCCGATACGCTGCTGTGCCACCGCAGTACAGTACGCTGTCCATACATTCTATTAGGAAAGGACACACACTATCATGGCAACGATCAAAGCTCACACCTTATCCGGCTTTATGGAGCTGCTTCCCGCGCCGCAGACCCAGATGGAGCGCCTTATGGAGGTGCTGCGCTCGTCCTACGGCGTCTATGGCTTCACCCCGCTCGACACGCCCATCATCGAAGCGAGCGATGTGCTGCTCGCCAAGGGCGGCGGCGAGACCGAAAAGCAGATCTACCGTTTCTCCAAGGGCGACAGCGACCTGTCCCTTCGCTTCGACCTGACGGTGCCTCTGGCGAAATACGTTGCCCTGCATTATGCCGACCTCGCTTTCCCGTTCCGCCGTTTCCAGATCGGAAAGGTCTATCGCGGCGAGCGCGCGCAGCGCGGCCGCTTCCGCGAGTTCTATCAGGCAGATATCGACGTCATCGGCGACGGCGAGCTCGACATCACGAACGACGCCGAGATCCCCGCCATCATCTATACCGTCTTCTCCCGCCTCGGTTTGTCGAGATTCCAAATTCGCATCAACAACCGCCGCATCTTAAACGGCTTCTACGCGATGCTGGGCCTTTCCGACAAGTCCGGCGATATCATGCGCACCGTCGACAAGATCGAAAAGATCGGCCCTGACCTCGTGCGCGCGATCTTGGTCGACGACTACGCCATCGAGGGCGAAAAGGCGGATGAGATCCTCGCCTTCATCGGCATCAAGGGCACGAACGAAGAGGTGCTCGCTTCTCTTGAAAAGTACCGCGGCCGCAACGAGATGTTCGACCAGGGCCTCGACGAGCTGACGACCGTCGCCAAGTACCTCGGCGCGTTCGGCGTGCCGCAGGAGAACTTCGCGGTCGACCTGACCATCGCGCGCGGCCTCGACTACTACACTGGCACGGTGTACGAGACGACGCTGCTCGACCACCCCGAGATCGGCTCGGTCTGCTCCGGCGGCCGCTACGATAACCTTGCGGAGTACTATACTGACCGCAAGCTCCCCGGCGTCGGCATTTCGATCGGCGTGACGCGCCTGTTCTATGTCCTCGGCGAGCAGGGCCTTCTGAATAGCGACATCTGCACTGCGCCGGCGGACGTGCTCATCCTGCCGATGACCGAGGATCTGAGCGAGGCCATCTCGCTCGCCACCGACCTTCGCGCCGCGGGCGTCAGCACGCAGATCTATACGGAAAAGAAGAAATTCAAGGCCAAGATGAACTACGCCGACAAGCTCAAGGTGCCCTACGTCTACTTCCTCGGCGAAGACGAGATCAACGCGGGCGTCGTGTCCTGCAAGGACATGCGCACCGGCGAGCAGGTGAAGCTTCCCCGCGCGGAAGCGGTCGAAAAGGCCAAGGCCTTTGTGGAGTCTGACCGCCAAAAGCCGGTCATTTGTGAAAAGTAAAAAAGTGGCAGCCCGAAGGCCCCCTGCTGGTAAGACAGTAAAATCAAATTTCTTGGAACAGGCATGATCTCGGTCATGCCTGTTCCGCTTTTAGCAGCTCATCCACGGGAATGTAGCCCACAAGGTCGTACTCGATATGTACCTTCTGCCTGCGCTTGCCGCTGGACTTGTCCGGTGCGTCCACATAGACCGCCTTCACAAGCTCTCTGAGGGCATAGGGGGTCAGTTCCGTGAGGGTGCTGTTCCTCTTTACCCGCTGAACAAACTGCTCTATATTCTCTGCCTGTTGTTCCTGTTCATGGATTTGCTGTTGCAGACCTTTGACCTCGGCTTTGAGGTCTTTCTGTTCCTCGGTGTAGTTCCTGCTCATCATGGCAAAGCGTTCATCGTCCAGCCGACCGGCTACATTGTCCTCGTAAATGCGGATGAAAAGACGGTCAAGTTCTCCGATTCGCTTCTCAGCCTGTGCCAGCCGCTTTTGATACAGCCGCAGCGATTCCTCGCTCTGTATACGGAGCTTTTGCTCCATTTCAGAACGGAAATACGCCTCATAGCGAGTGACTACCGATACGACCTCCTGAATGTGCTTCCAGACGATCTGTTCCAGCACAACGGCACGGATATAATGTCCGCTGCACTTGTCCTTGTTGGCACGATGGGTGGAGCAGATGAAGAAGTCCTGCCGCTTTTCAAAATAGCTGGTGGTGGAGTAGTAGAGCTTCTGCTTGCAGTCGTTGCAGAACACCAAGCCGGAGAACATATTGCTCTTTCCCGTCGCTGTTCTGCGGTGCCGCTGCTGCCTGATCTCCTGCACCTTATCAAAGACTTCCAGAGAGATGATCGCCGGGTGGGTGTTATAGAAAATCTTGCGATTCTCCATTGGATTTTCCCGCTGCTTTTTGTCCCAGATGGAGTTGGTGTAGGTCTTGAAATTGACCGTGCAGCCTGTGTACTCCATGTATTCGAGGATGTAAGCAACGGTGCTTTCGTGCCAGCGATACTCGTTCTCCGGGGTCTGATGCGGTGTTTTTCTGCCCTCCCGCTGTTTGTAGGCGGTGGGGTTCAGCACCTTTTCCTTTTCCAGTAGGGCGGCGATCTGGCTCGGTCCTTTTCCCTCCATGCAGAGTGCAAAGATCCGCTTCACAATCTGCGCCGCTTCCTCATCAATCACCCACTTCTTAGGATCGTCAGAGTCACGCTTATAGCCGTAGGGAACGTTGGTGGTCAAGCGCTCTCCACGCTCCCCCTTTGCCTTGTTGACGGCACGGATTTTGCGGCTGGTATCCTTGGAATACCACTCGTTGAACCAGTTCTTGATACCTGCCATGTCGCTGTCGGTGCTGTTGGGGTCAATGGTGTCGAAGTGGTCGTTGATGGCAATATACCGCACGCCGTACTGAGGAAACGTGTAGTTGATATAAAGCCCTGTCAGCGAGGAATTACGACCGAGTCTTGAAAGATCTTTCGTAATCACCACTTCCACATGACCGGCTTCAATTTCCGCAAGCATCTTCTGAAAGCCGGGGCGGTTGGAAAAATCCACGCCGCTGTACCCGTCATCAATAAAGAACGTCGGGTTCGGAAAGTGCTGAGATTTTGCATACTCCATTAACATGATCTGCTGATGCTGGATGGAGTTCGACGGGTCATCCTTGCCGCCTTTTTCTTTGGTGTCCTCCACGGACAGTCTGCAATAAAGCGCTGTGATTTTGTCGGTTGCCCTTAACATATTGTTGTCCTCCTTCGGTGGGGCAACTGTCTGAACAGGATTGGATTTTTGGTTTATATCAAGAGAAACGTCGTTACTCATCGGCGTCCTCCGTGATACCGTTTTTATCATCGGCAGCGTTCTGTTCCATGATGCGTCTGAGCTTCCTGTCGAGGGTTTCCGTTCCCTCGTAGCTGCCGGTTACGGTGTATTCCGTGCCGCCGTGTTCCTCCACGATTTTGACATCGGGCAGCCAAAAGGCGGACGGATTTTTCACCACGATGTTGCCCTTTTCATCGAAAGAAAACTCCCTCTTGGGGGCATCGTCGGGGCGCGGCTTGACCTTGGCATACGGGTCAGGATTGGAGAAATGAAACGAGCGGATTTCACCGTCCTCCTCGCCGTTATCAAAATCATCATCGGCAAAAATCTCGTCCAGCTCCTCGTCGGTCAGCTCAATGATCTCATTGTCATTTTCTTTTGGATTCACTTCGTCAAGCCTCCTTCGCTTCGATTCATTTCATTCAAAATTATAGTCGGAGTAGCAAAACGGACGAACGCCGTCAATGGTCAAGATGAACGGCTGCGCCGCCATTGACTTCCGTCCGTCTGTTTCGCTTTTTGGCAGACAAGGCGGCGGTTGCCGCCGATTTCCATTTGGAAAATGACGCTTGCTATCATGGGAAACGGAGAATAGCAAGCACAGCAAGTGTAGCTACACTTGCGAAAACCGGCGTGGTACGACCGAGATTTCCTTGCAGAATAGCAAGCAAATCCGGTGAGTACCCACGCCGGAGCTTACCATTCTGGCAAGCAATGCACAGCGGTACCCACTCGTGCGTTTTGCAAAATTTCAGCCTTGCTGACCTTTTGCAAAATCTTGTTGGGAAACATCCCAAACCCTTTAACGATTTCTAAGAAATTGGCTACGCTCCTGCGGAGCTGAATATCAATCTATCTTCGGAAAGTGAGTCATGGATTTTTGGGTTCACGGCGTTCAGGCAAATCCGGTTTTGCTGCATATCCGTCGATCGCCATTTTCCGAAGGTAAGCGCTCATATTCTCTATACCAAGCTGCGCCATCCTCGCCTTTATCAAGCTGAGTTCTTTTTCATCTACGAAGAATTTGACCTGTATCGGTCGCTTACGATTCCTGTTGTCTGGCATTGAGCGATCTCCGTTCTTTTACAGTTCAATCTGTTCGGGAAATGCTTCTTTTCGCATGATACCCCACATCTTGTCGATATAAGATAGCGTGTAAAAATTCTCATAGTAATGATAGTAGAAGGCACCTTTTAGCGTCATTTCATAAGTGCCGTTGTGTTCCTTGACAAGCCCTAATTGTTTGGCAACCCAAAGCTCGAATCCATACATTTTTTTCAATGACACACCAAAGAATTTTTCAAAATCTTCGGCAGTTACTCTCGTGCTGTATGCTGTCCAAAATAGCCAATAAACCATCCGTTGCCGCTTGGTAAAGCGAATTGTCAATGATGTGGCGAGGTTCCCGGAACGAATTCTTTCACAGTAGGAATCTACATCAAAAGTATTGATTTTGAATTGCTCTTTGAATAGACTCGTAGCAGAGCAACCGAATCCGAGGAAATTATCTCTGGTCATGGATGAGTAGTTTGCATCCGTTCCACTTGAGAAAGTCCAGATAGAATTTCGAGAGTATCCTTTTCCTAAACAGTATTGAGTAATGGCATCCAGCAACTCTCGTTTATCTTTTTTAGGCATTGCAGTAACGGGACTTTCTGTAAAAGTGAAATCAATGAATGGGTATATGGCAACGTGATTTGCCCCCAATAAAAAAGCAGTATCAATATCCGACTTCAAATCATCGTAGGTTTGTCCAGGCAGCGCAAAGATAAAGTCCATGGAAACAGTTTCAAAAGAAACGGCAGACAACGCAGACATCATTTCTGCGGTATCAATTTTCTTTCTGCCAAGAATCTTCTGATACTTATCGCAGAATGATTGAATGCCGATGCTGATTTTTGTTACACCTGCATCTTTCAACATTTGCAGCGTTTCCACATTCACATTATCGGGATGAAGTTCCAGTCCAATCCCCTCTGTGATAATAAAGTGCTCACTCAATGCATTAACGATTTCTTTTATACGGTTGGCTGCGAGTGCAGGTGTCCCACCACCGAAGTATAGGCTGGTTGCTTTTCTATGCTCCGCATGTTGGCTGCCCACAATGTGTATTTCTTGAATCAAAGAATCTATGTACCTATCACACAATTCAGCAGAATACCGCACTTTGCAATAAGGGCAAAAGTTGCAGATACTTTTGCAAAAAGGGATATGAACATACAGCCCAAGGTTTTCACATTCTGCATACGGCAATATCTGGTCATATCCATTTTTGAACGTAAATGGCTTCGCTGTCCGTGTAAGCCACATTCTCGTTAAACCTGTAATGAAGCTCATATTACTCCTAAATATACTTCAAGTATGTATGAAGCATCTCAATGATTATTTTGGGATTGCCTCTGAACAGAAGCGTATATTCAGCAACAAAAAAGTATCCGCATTGGTCGCAAAGGCCAGGAACATCTATACAGCGCCCGCAAGTAGACAACTTTCCGTTTTCCATCACTACGCACTGATGGCAAGGCGTAGGAAAACGATTTTCAATAAGATATGGAAACGCACTTTTTAGGTTGAATACAGGTGCGCCTTCTTTCATCATTTGAGTTATCGTATCACAGCACTTGGCTTTTTCCTCTTTAGTCAGAGCTAATTTTTTTGTGTCAGGATATGGTGTATGGAAATTGAATGATACTGCACGGACATTTTTAGTGTCACGAGCCGTTAGACAGACATCTCGTACATGATCTTTGTTGATTTGATTGATTGCCATATAGAAACAGATATTGTCTGCGGTAGCATTGCTGATGTTCTTCATGATAGTGTCGTAGGTGTCACCACGAACTTCATTATGGCGCTGCTTATCTCCGTCCAAGCTCAAAAGAATCAAATCTGCTTCTGGGAGATCAATGGGAAACGTTCCGTTCGTAACTACGTTGACGATGAGAAAACCCATGTTCTTTGCTTCTATAACCAAATCTCTGAGAGTGCGTTCGCCATCTTTCCAAAGAAATGTTTCGCCACCGCAGAAGAACAAAATGCGAACTCCCATGTCATATAGCCGCTGCATTTCTTGCCAGATCTGTTCATATGGATGGACGATTGCTGTAATATTGTTGACGGAACAGTGCTTGCAATGCAAATTGCATTTGTCTGTTAGGATTACAGTTCCAAGGATTGGTGATTTCTTTCTAAGCAGAATCGTCTTTACGCCAAAAGCAGCGAAGTGAAAAAAGGATGATAGCTTCATTTTTCCTCCATAGCTCTAATTGGGTATCCCTGAATAGTGTGTACACATTATATTATACTCATTTTCTTCTGCTTTTTCAAGATAATGTGGCATATTTCAGAGAATTAGTATAATCGGTTTATTCGCTCCGTTTGGGTCACTTTTCCTGCATGTAAAATAGTGATGCTTATTCAAGCAAAAATTTATGCTGCTATGTATAATGACTTCATCGTAAAGTGATTCTCTGATCCGTATAATCAATATGTTGAAATGTGGCCTTTTTCATGTTTCAAACTTAATCTATGTGAATAAATGAAGCCAGATATGCTCACTTTTGAACAAAGCCACACAGAGGGGAAAACAAGCAATTTTCAACCCTCAGATGTACAAAAACAGGCGACACCCAACCGAAGCTGAGTGCCGCCTGTTTTGTTGTCCAATCCTGCTTAGCAGATGCCGATTTTGTAGTTTTCTCAAATTACTGTCTTATCGGCACACGGCAAAAGGGCTGCTTCTTTTTTGCGCTCCCTCGGGGGAGCGGTTGCTTTCCGCGCAGAGCGCGGAGGGAAAATGCGGCGTGCGCGCCGCAGCACCAAGGGGGGATATTCTCTTTCCGCAGAAAGAGAATATCCCCCCTTACACCCCCCAAGAGAAAGGGCTTTGATTGGCAGTTTCAATCTTGAATGACCTTGATGCCTCCGGAATGAAAATGCCTGCGCGCGGCGCTGCCGCGTTTAGTGTTGCTATACGATTTGACTTGCTTCTATTATCCGCTGACGCTCTGCCCATCTTGTAGAAGTAGAGCCTAATTTCCGCCTACCGGAGCACTCCACAATGCGGCGAGCGTTAGCAATGCCGCATTCGGCAGGCAGTCTGCCGCCGAACAAACGTCACTCGCGCCTCACGGTAGTAAGGCGCGGTTGCGAGTGGTAACGACTCGCAGGGATTCATGGCGAAGCCATGTACACCGCACCCACACTGCGCAGCGCGTGCAGTCATTCAAGCTGTAATCCCTCAATGTTGGGGGTCGAGGGGGACTCCCCTCGTCCTTTCTCTTGGGGGTGTAAGGGGGATATTCTCTTTCGAGAAAGAGAATATCCCCCTTTGTCGCGTCCCCACACGGTGTGGGGAACAACGATGCAGCGTTGCCGCGCTGCGATAAAAACCCCGCTGCGCAGGAGGCGCGAAAAAAGGCAGCCTTTCGGCTGCCGATTTTTTCAGTCCACCGTGCGCATGAAGGACGTCGATCCCTTCTGAAATCTCACGTCCAGCTTCACGCGGTCGGCGCGCATATAGCTCGTCGTGTATTCATAGGTATGCCCGTTCTCGGTCGTGGTGCGGCGCTGATGGAAAAACGCCGCCGAGCCGGGCGCGCAGTGCAGAAGCTGCGCCTCGTGCGGCGCGAGCACGACGGCCTCATACGTGTCCGACGCGGAAAACGGGATGACGCCGACGTGGTAGAGGAGACTGTAGAAGCTGTGCGTTTCCAAAAGCTCGCGCGTCAGGTTCGGATAGATGTACTCGGGGTAGTACGACGTCTCCAAGATGAGCGGCTCGCCGTCGACGTTTCGCACGCGCGTGAAGCGATAGACTTTGACACCCGGCTCAAGGCCCATGAGCGTCACGATCTTGGGAGAAGGCGTGATGACCGCGAAGTCGACCAGCGTGGACGACGGCGTTTTGCCCAGCTGGGAAATTTCCGTCGTGAACGAATACTGCACGCCCTTGCGGCGCGTGTTCGGGTCGGTGACGAACGTGCCCTTGCCGCGCTTTCGCACGACAAAGCCCTCTTCTTCCAGCGCGCCGATGGCCTGACGGACCGTGTTGCGGCTGATATCGTAAACGCGGCAGAGCTCGGCCTCGCTCGGCAGCAGGTCGCCGACCTTGAGCGCGCCGGAGGTGATGCTGCGCTTGATGATGCCCATGAGCTGGGAGTAGAGCGGGATCTCGCTGTCAAGCGACAGCGGATTTTTAAGGACCGGATTGTGTTCCATGATGGGAACCTCCCGAGAAATACGTTTTGGAATATTCCCATCATACCACATATCTTTGAGATGTTCCAGTACCTTTTTGCAATATTCCCATCATTTTACGCAAAAAAGCGGAGAAAAAGGCGGCCTTCGGGCCGCCTTTTTGAAATTTGACTGCTTCAGTCCAGAATTTCCTGCGCACCGGTCTTGATGCTGATGCGCACGGCGTGCGTCACGAGCGGGGCGTTTGACTTCTCGTGGTGAACATCATAAACGGCGGTGGTGTAAACATAGCCGTCGCGGATCGTAAGGTCGGCGAGGGCGTAGCTGGTGCTGCCGCTGCTGTCCTCCGTGACGCTGCCGTAAAACCAGTCCGCATCGCCGATGGCCGACCAGGTCTTGCCGCCGTCGGTCGAAAGGAGCAGATTGCCCGTCGTGGGTGGGAACGAGAGCAATTTGACAACGGTATTGCCGCTGATGGCGAAGGGTGCGGAGCCGTCCAGCTCCATGGTTCGCTTGCCGTCGGCGCCGTAAAGCTCCAGCATCGTCGTTCCCGTCGTTGCCCCGCCGATATGCCAACGGAGCGCGACCTGATCATACTCGACCGCCAAGGTCGCAATGGCGGGCTGGTCGGTCACATCGTTGTACGGCAGCTCACGAAGGGTTTCCACGCTGCCGCCCTCGTGCCAGCGGCAGAACTTGCCGTCCGCGGTGTACCAGAGATAGCCGCCCAGATCGACGTAGCTGTCGGCGGCCTTGATAAGCGAATCGCGGCTGACGGCATTTGTCGTGGTGGCCGAAGATGCGTCGGATGGCTCGGTGCCAGACTGGGCGCTGTTGAACCATGCGAGCATCGCGTCGTAGAGCGTTGCATAGTCGCCGTAATCGCTGACCTTATAGTAGTATGCGTCGTCTCGCTGGTAGAGCATGATGTCCGTGTCCTCAAAGAACACAAGGTGCGAGGAATCGTTGTTGCTGAGCCAGAGCGTGAGCGACCGTGCTCCGTCAGCAGGGGTGAACTTATCATGCAATAGCGCATAGCTGCACTCGTCAAGCCTGACCGTTGGCGTGACGTTCAGCATATCGCGGTCGGTGATCGCCGCATTGTCCCGGTAGAGAAACATCCACGCTGCGCCGCCGTTCGACGCGAGCTGAAGATCGGCCTGAAAATCGGAATCGTCCAGCGCGGGATCAGCCGCCGCGTCGGCGTCCCAGTTCACCGTGAAGCTTCTGACCATCGCCCGGAGTACCTCGGCCTCGCCCTCAACGGCGCGGTCGCGGTTCCAGCCCCACTGATTCTCTTCCGTGCTGCCGTCGAACGTCCAGTGCGTTGTGACCTCGTAGCAGGTGCCGTCCGGCGCATCAAAGAGCGTGACAATTGTGTTGCTCATGCCCTCGTGCGTCACAAAGCGCCAGCCCGCGTCGGTCTTCTCGGCCTTTGCGCCGGTGCTTTCCCATTCCGCCTTCGCTTCGTCAAGGCTCTGCTCGAGCTTCTTTGCGTTGAAGTAGGAGCCGGTGTCGTAGCGGGAGTACCAGAACTCCGTCCCCGGATTGCACGCCCAGGCGGTGATCGGCGCATAGAAGTAGTAGCTGCCGTCGCCCGAAATGAGCCGCGCCTCGCACTGGTTGGCGCGGCCGTAGCCGTCCGCCGCCGTGTCGTTCAGCAGGTCGGGAATGAACATCTTCGGCAGATCAAGCCCCGCGTAGTCGATATAGAAGTCGTGCAGGTAATACTTTTCCTCTCCGCTGTAGCTGCATCCGTTGTACCACAGCCCGTCGTTGCCGGTATAGGTGCCGATGATCTGATAGCCGGTCTTCTCGCCGTAGGTGTAGTGCAGGACGGTGAGATAGTGCGTCCAGTTCTCGTTGAGATATCCGTCATCCGTCAGCTCCTGCCCGCCGATGACGTCGATCTGCATGCCCGCCTCGTTCGTGGGCTTCATCTCATACTGGAAGTACCACAGCTCCAGCACCGTGCCGTCGGGGGAAAGGTTGCCGAGCGAATCGGCGAACTCGAGCTGCGTCACGCGCACGTCGGCGACCGTGTCCTCGATCGAGCGGGACGCATATTCATTATTTTCCGACACGGAATAGGTCATCGTGCCTTTTTTGAGCTCCGCCACGCGCTCGGCGGCATAGTCGTCCATCGAGGCGTAGATCGTGTCGTCCTCCTTTTCCAGCTGGTAGACCATGCAGAAGCATTCACTGCCGTCTTCCGCATAGTCGGCGGAAAGGCCGAGATAGATTGTGCTGTCTTCCTGCTCAAGAAGATAGGCCTGATACGGCTGAGAGTCCTTTGCCTCTTCGCAGTAGCCGGTCCATGCGGATTTGTTGTGCTGCATAAGGTCGTCGACCGGAGAAGCGTCTCTGGTGTTGCCGAAGAGTGCGTAGAAGGACTGCTTTTCCAGCTTGTATTCCTCCATCGGGCCGTAGATAAGGGCATAGCCCAGATCGTTGAACATCGTGACGTATTTCTCCCCTGCGGGATTCGTCGCGGTGCGGAAGGTGGGGTATGCGCCATCCGTAAAGCCATCCGTAAAGCCGGGCGCTTCATATAAGAGCGTGTCGACCGTATAGCTCTTGTCGGCAAACGGGTCGTCATTTTTCTGCGCGCGCTCGCCCCAGCTGACGGCGCAGCCCGCCGTCAGCGTCAGCGCCAGCACGAGGGCGACAACGCCGAACCCGCGCTTTTTCTGCGCGCCCAGCACGTTCGTGATGCGGCGCTTCAGGCGCTCGACCGTGCCGCCGAAGCATGTCGTCGCGGGCAGCGCCCGCACGCTGGACTGCACGGCGGCGAGCAGTGTCCGGCTGTAAGCCGCGCGCTCGGGGAGTTCGAGCCCGTCGGTCGCCGCGCTGTCGCAGGCAAGCTCAATGTCCTCGTCCGCCTGACGCAGCATCAGATACACCACGGGGTTGAACCAGTGCATCGCGTTCGCCGCGAGCAGAACGAGCTTTAAGAGCATATCGCGCCGCTTGAGGTGGCACAGCTCATGGCGCAGGATGTAGCGCAGCTCCTGCACGTCGTAGCGCTCGTGGGGCAGGAGCAGCCGCGGGCGCAGCAGGCCCGTCACCGCGGGGGTGGAGATGGCCTCGCAGACGATCATCTCCGGCGCGCTCACGCCTAAGTCGCGCGCCGTGTCAGAGAGCATCGCGGCGTAGTCCGCGCGGGAGACGTCTCTCTTCCAGCGGCGCACCGTGCGGCGGAAGAGAGCGTAGGAGACACCCTGATACAACAGGAACGCCGCCGCGCCCGCAAGATAGCCGTAGAATAAGATCGTCGTCACGGGGATGTAGCGCGTCGTCTTCTGCGCGGGATTCGTCACGGGGCGCTGGATGATCGTGTCGCGCACCTGTGCGGGGGACTGGCCGCTTTTTTCGGCCATGTCGCCAAACAGGTTGTCGGTCGATTGGATGGCTGTCTTATCCGTGCCGACGAAGAGGGTGTAATCTTTCGGCGGCGCGGCCTGCACCGGCGCGTTTTTCACCGAAAAATCGACTGGCAGCAGCAAAAATGCCGCCAGCGCCAGCCACAGCCAGCAGCGCGTTTTCGCGCGGTAGCGCTCGCGCCAGAGGGGTTTGAGTACCAGCATCGCCAGAATGGCGAGGGAACCTAACAGGGAAGTTTTCAACAGATTCAGCAGAAATGTTTCCATGGTGCGTCCTCCTTATATTTCCGTTTAACGGCTCATATCGTCCAAAAACTGCCGCAGCTCGTCGATCTCGCTCTGCTCGAGCGGCTTTTCGGCGTTCAGCGCCGCGACAAAGCTGCCGAGCGACCCGCCGTAGAGCCGCTTCAGGACGCTGCGGCTCTCAAATTCGAGGTATCTGTCCTTTGAGACGAGCGGCGTGTACAAATTGTTCCGCCCCTCGCGGCGGCTCGAGAGGAATCCTTTTTCGCACAGGCGAGTAAGGTAGGTGTTGACGGTGTTGGCGCTCCAGCCGTGGCTCGCGAGCGCGCCGTCGAGATCGCCGCGGCTGACCTCGCCGCCGACGGCCCAGATAGCCTGCATCACGGCAAGCTCCGCGTCGGGCAGTCTCTTCTTATCGTCCATGGGTTGACCTCCTTAGATGATCTACTACATTTGTCGTTGATAACTATATACTACATATGTAGTAGTTTGTCAAGCGCCTTTTGTGCGCTTTTTCGTTTTGCAGCGAAAATTGCAGAAAACAGGGGAAAGACATGACGGCAAATCGTCAAAATGAAAGATACTGTTCAATTATTTGAATAAGTTCTTGCAAATCTTTCTGAAAATCGCTTGCTTTTGTGCAAAGCGCAAGGTATAATGAAGAAACCGTATGAAATCATTTGGCAATTCAATAAATAAAAATTTGAGAGGAGATCTGTATCATGGCAAAGTTCAAAGTTTACTACACCATCGAGCTCAACGAGGTGGCCACGCACATCTTCGAGTCCAACGACTTTGAAGTGAAGCTGTGCAGCCATAACGACGAGGAGACCTACGTCAAGGAGCTCGCCGAGTTCCAGCCCGACGCCATCATGTGCCGCACCGAGCCCATCACCGCCAAGATGATGGACACCTGCAAGAACCTCAAGGTCATCGGCAAGCAGGGCGCCGGCCTCGATAACATCGACATGGACCACGCCCACGCCAAGGACATCACCGTTGTCTACGCGCCTGCCGGCAACGCCAACGCCGTCGCCGAGCACGCCGTCATGCTGATGCTCATGTGCGCCAAGCGTTTCACCTATGTCGACCGTCAGTTCCGCAGCGGCAACTTCCTCGTCCGTATGGGCATGGAGCACACCTATGAGCTCGGCGGCAAGACCCTCGGTATGATCGGCTGCGGCCGTATCTCCCAGCTCGCCATGCAGAAGTGCAAGTACGGCTTCGGCATGAACGTCATCGGCTACGATCCGTACCTCACGCAGGACAAGATCGGCGATCTGTGCGAGCTGAAGGCCACCGCCAAGGAGGTCTGGGAGCAGGCCGACTTCGTGTCCGTGCATCTGCCCGTCGTTCCCTCCACCGAGCACTCCATCGGCCGTGAGCAGTTCAGCTGGATGAAGCCCACCGCTTCCTTCATCAACTGCGCGCGCGGCGCTCTGATCAAGGAGAACGAGCTTGTTGAGTGCCTGAAGGACGGCACGCTGTTCCAGGCCGGTCTCGACGTGTTCGAGCATGAGCCCATCCAGGAGTCCAGCCGCGAGCTGTTCAACCTCGACAACGTCATCATGACCCCGCACATGGCCGCCACCACCGAGCAGAGCGTTCTCAACTGCTGCACCAGCGTTGCCAACGACATCGTCGCCGTCTGCAATGGCCAGGAGCCCAAGGTCAAGGCCCAGAAGCCCAAGTTCTAAGTTATTTCTGTTTCGTAGAAACTACTTATTAAAAGGGACGCCTCGAAAGAGGCGTCCCTTTTTTGCGCCCTTGGGCGCGGGGGGACAGCCAGGCAGAGCTGCTGCTTTTTATTCCCACAGTGTGTGGAGACGCGGGAAAGGGGGCCATTGTCTCACGCGAGACAATGGCCCCCTTTCCCATGCAGCGCCAGCGGTGCTGCTTTCTCTGCGCCTTTGGGTGCAAAACGATCCCGTGGTGCAAGATATTCTTCATTCTTGTTAAATAGTTAACGAAATGAAAGAAAAAAATCAAAATTGCCTATATTTTTCGCAACTTTGCAGTTGATTTTTCATTTTTCTGTGTGTATAATCAAAATCGAAGAAAATCGGATCTCATTCCAGATTTACAAATTTTAAAGGAGAAGTCAAATGAAAGAATTATACGTCGTCAACTGCTGCCGTACCGCTGTCGGTTCCTTCGGCGGTTCCCTGAAGAACACCCCTGCCGCTCAGCTCGGCTCCATCGTCGTGAAGGAAGCCCTCAAGCGCGCGAATGTCGCTCCCGAGAATGTCGATGAGCTGATGTTCGGCTGCATCCTGACCGCCGGTCTCGGTCAGAACGTCGCCCGTCAGGTCGGTGTGGGCGCCGGTCTCCCCTATTCCGTCCCCGCCTATACCGTCGGCATGGTCTGCGGCTCCGGTATGAAGTCCGTCATTGAGGCTGGCCGCGCCATCCTCGCCGGCGACGCTGATATCATCGTCTGCGGCGGCACCGAGAACATGAGCGCCGCTCCCTTCGCCTCCTTCGATGAGCGCTGGGGCGCCCGCATGGGCGACAAGAAGCTTGTCGACACCATGATCAAGGACGGCCTGTGGGATGCGTTCAACAACTACCACATGGGCACCACCGCCGAGAACATCTGCGATGTTTGGGGCATCACCCGCGAAGAGCTCGACGCCTTTGGCGCTGCCTCCCAGCAGAAGACCGAGGCCGCGCAGAAGGCCGGCCGTTTCGACGACGAGATCGTCCCCGTCCCCGTGAAGGTCAAGAAGGAGATCGTCGAGTTCAAGAAGGATGAGTTCCCCCGCGCCGGTTCCACCGTCGAGGGTCTTGCCAAGCTGCGCGGCGCGTTCCCCGTCGGCCCTGAGGGCGTTGAGGACGAGATCGTCCACACCTTCGAGCCCACCGGCATCCACGAAGCCGATACCAAGAAGCACGTCCAGCGCGTCACCGCCGGTAACGCCTCCGGCATCAACGACGGCGCTGCCGCCATCGTCCTCGCTTCCGGCGAGGCCGTGAAGAAGTACAACCTCAAGCCCATGGCCAAGCTCGTCAGCTGGGGCCAGGGCGGCGTCGACCCGAAGATCATGGGCGTCGGCCCCGTGCCCGCTTCCCGTCAGGCCATGCAGAAGGCCGGCCTGACCATCGACGATATCGACCTCGTCGAGGCCAACGAAGCCTTCGCGGCCCAGTCCATCGCTGTTGCCCGTGAGCTCGGCTTCGACATGAGCAAGGTCAACGTCAACGGCGGCGCGATCTCCATCGGCCACCCCGTCGGCGCTTCCGGCGCTCGTATCATCGTCACCCTGCTGCACGAAATGCTCAAGCGCGACGACGCGAAGAAGGGTCTTGCCACCCTCTGCATCGGCGGCGGCCAGGGCGTTGCCACCATCTTCGAGAAGTGCTAAAGCACCGCTAACCCCTGAAAATAAAAGGAGACCTCGAAAGAGGTCTCCTTTTTATTTTGTCCTCTGCACGGTGCAGGGAAAAAAGCAGTGCCCCTGCCGAGACGCAAAAAGGAAGCAGCCCTTTCGGGCTGCCCCTCACGCGCCCTCGCGGGCGCAAGCGCCGTACAGTGCGCCGCGCTGCGATTTAACCCTCCGCCTGCGCGGCGACGATCGCCTCGTAGATCGTCTGCGGGTCAAGCTTATCGTAGTCCGCGCTCGTCGCCATCGCGGCGGCGTCGACCTGCTCGGCGATGAAGTTCGTGAAGTAATCGTCGCGCACCTCATCGGCGGCTGCGGCCTTGTCGAGCGGCAGGCGGAGCAGGATGTGATAACCGAAGCTGGATTCGACGATCTCACTCACCTCGCCCTCGGAAAGCGCGTAGGCGGCGTCTTCAAACTCCTGCACCATCGAGCCGGTCGTGAAGGTGTAGCCCGTGGGATGGGTCTCGCGGCCGGGGTCCTCGCTGTACTCGTCGGCGAGTTCGGCAAAGTAGGAGGCGATGTCGTCGCCGGTGTAGGAATTGAGCTTTTCGACGAGCTCCTCAGCGAGCGCTTTCTTTTCGGCCTTCTGCTCGTCGGTGAGGGCTTCGCCGGTCGTTATGTCCTTCGTCGCAAGCAGGATGTGGTCCGCCGTGATGTAGCCCTGCTCGGCGGCGTAGACGGCGAGGTCCTCGTCGGAGGCGTAGAGCGCGCTGCCCTCGGTATTGTAGAGCTCATAGAGATTCTGATACAGGTAGTTCGAGCGCGCGACGCGGTCATAGGTCTCGCGGCGCATGCCGAGCTTGGCGATCTCGGCCTCAAAAGCTTCCTCGCTGCCGTACTGGTCAATGTAGCTCTGGTCGCTCTCGGCCATGGCGGCCTCCTGCTCGGCGGTAAGCGTCACGCCGTACTTGCTGGCGAGATTTTCAAGCACCAAGTGCTGCTTGACGGACGAGAGCACGCTTGCTTTCACATAGTCGGCGACACTCATGTCGTCGGAGAGGGTGTCGTCCCAGTTGATGGACGAGCCGGTGTAATACTGCATGTAGCTGTTGAGATACGACACGTCGTAGCCGATCCAGTATGCGACAAGGTCGGCGCTCGCGCCGTTGCCGTTCAGGCTTGCGACGATCGCGTCGGGCGCGACGCCGGTCGCTTCGTAGCAGAGACCCTCCTGCATCGTGCCGGAGGTGAAGCCGTTCGAGGGCGAGAGCGACACGACGGCAAAGGTGAGCGCCGCGGTGATGGCCGCCGCGCCAAGGAACGAAAGCAATCTCTTCTTGATCATAATGTTACCTCTTTTTCGTTTTCTTCCTTATTCACACGCAGGTCTCCGACCAGCGTCAAGGCTGTATCCAATGCGTCCTCGCCCAGCGAAAGACGCAGCAGGAGCTTCGGCTCCGTCCCCGTGGCGGAGAGCGTGAGCCGGCGGCGGTTCTTCGGCAGTGAGCAGAGGGCCATCACGGCCTCCACGGGGACTGCCTCGGACGCGGCAAAGGTGAAGGTGATCTCGCTGCCGCGCTGCGAGATATCGCTCACGCCGATCTGCACGGCCTCCGCGCGCAAAAGCGCGACGTCCATGAGCTTGAGGACCGGCTGGGGCGGCTCGCCGTAGCGGTCGATGAGCTCGTCGAGCAGCTCCTGCGACTGCTCGGCGGTGCGCAGCGCCGCGATGCGGCGGTAGATATCCATGCGCTGCTCGCCCGAGGGAATGTAGCTCTCCGGCAGGTTGGCCGAGACTGTGAGGTCTGCCGAGCATTCGGTGCGCTGCGGCGCTTTTTCACCGCGCTGCTCGAGTACGGCCTCTTCCAGGAGCTGCAAGTACATATCGTAGCCGACGCTCATCATGTAGCCCGACTGCTCGGGACCGAGCAAATTGCCCGCGCCGCGAATCTCAAGGTCGCGCATCGCGATGCGGAAGCCCGAGCCGAACTCCGCGTATTCGCGGATGGCCGTCAGGCGCTTGGCCGCAACCTCGGTGAGGATCTTGCCCGCGCGGTAGGTCATATAGGCATACGCCCGGCGCGCGCTGCGGCCGATGCGGCCGCGTATCTGGTGCAGCTGGGCGAGGCCGAGGCGGTCGGCGTCCTCGATGATGAGGGTGTTGACATTCGGAATGTCGATGCCCGTCTCGATGATCGTCGTGCAGACGAGCACCTGGATCTCTCCGTCCGAGAGCTGCTGCATCACGGACGACAGGCCCTTTTCGTCCATCTTGCCGTGCGCGACGCCGATGGCGACATCGTCGCCGAGGAGCTTTTTGAGTGTCGCGGCGCAGCGGTCGATGGTCTCGACGCGGTTGTGCATGTAGTAGACCTGCCCGCCGCGCGCGAGCTCGCGCCGGATGGCGTCGGCGATGACGCTCCAGTTATGCTCGAGCACATAGGTCTGCACCGGCTGGCGGTCGACGGGCGGGACCTCGATGGTCGACATGTCGCGGATGCCCGAGAGCGCCATGTTGAGCGTTCTGGGGATGGGCGTTGCCGAGAGCGTCAGCGTGTCGACCTGACGCGAGAGCTCCTTGAGCTTTTCCTTGTGCGTTACGCCGAAGCGCTGCTCCTCGTCGATGATGAGAAGGCCAAGGTCCTTGAAGTGCAAACTCTTTTGCAGCAGCGAGTGCGTGCCAATCAAAAGGTCGATCTTTCCCGCGGCGGCATCCTGCAAAATTTGCTTCTTCTGCGCCGGCGTTTTAAAGCGCGAGAGCACTTCGATGCGCACGGGGAACGAGCGGAAGCGGTTCAGCGCCGTCGCGTAGTGCTGCTGGGCGAGCACGGTGGTCGGCACTAAGATGGCCGCCTGCTTGCCGTCGAGCACGCACTTCATCACGGCGCGCAGCGCGACCTCAGTCTTGCCGTAGCCGACGTCGCCGCAGAGCAGGCGGTCCATCGGCGTACTGCGCTCCATGTCGGCCTTGATCTCGGCGATGGCGCGGAGCTGATCGTCGGTCTCTTCGTAGTCGAAGGCCTCTTCAAATTCCTTCTGCCACGGGGAGTCGGGCGAAAAGGCGAAGCCCGGGCGGCGCTGGCGCTCGGCATAGAGCGCGATGAGCCCTTTGGCAAGGTCTTTTGCCGCGGCGCGCGCCTTCGTCTTCGCGCGCGACCAGTCCGTGCCGCCGAGCTTACTGAGCTTCGTGCGTATTTGGCCGTCCTCGTCCTCGCCATGGCCGCCGATGTATTTCGACACCATGTCGAGCTGCGTCGCGGGGACGTATAAGCTGTCGTTGCCCGCATAGCAGATCTTGATATAGTCCTTGTCCACGCCGTCGACGCGCATGCGCTCGATGCCCGCGAAGCGGCCGATGCCGTGGTGGACATGCACGACGAGATCGCCGGGGGAGAGGTCTTCATAGGAGCGCAGCGCGGCGCGGGCCGACGTCTCTTTCTTCGGCCGCGCCTTTGCGCGCTTGCCGGAGAGGGGAGCGGTCAGCTGGCCCTCGGTCAGGATGACGAGCTTTAATTGTGGATATTCGCTGCCCGCGCTCAGCGCGCCGAGGCCGATGACGGTCTCGTGAGGGGCGGGGAGGCGGTCGTTTTTCAAGTTGAGCTGCGCGCGGATGTTCCGCTCTTCCAAAAGGCGCCGGAAGTTTTTCGCGCGCGTTTCGTTGCCGCAGAGGACGAGCACGCCGCAGCCTGCGCCAAGATAGCGCTCCATGTCGCCCGCGGCGGTCTCCAGGCTGCCGCCATACGACGGCAGCGAGCGCGCGTTCATGCTGAGGATGGCCCTCGGCGGCAGCAGATTGCGCGACGTGGGGAGCGAATCGAGCAGCAGCACGGGGAACGCGCCCATGCGATGGCTCAATGCCTCCTGACTGAGCGCGAGTGCGGCAAATTCGCCGCACAAAACGCCCTCTTCGATCAGGGGCTTTACGTCCTCGGAGAGCTCCCAGTGATAGTTCTTGCTGCGCTCCAAAACGCGCATGCCGTCGCTGACGGCGATCAGCGTGTCGGGCGAAAGATAGTCGAGCGCGCAGACTTCGTCGGGGTAGCACGCGGCGAGATACCGGTCCATGCCGCCGAGCGGCAGGTCGTTACGAAGCCTCTCGATGTCGCTGCGCAGCGTTTGGACGATGGGGCTGTCCTCGGCCTTTTTCGCGATCTTCTGCGCGGCGCGCCCAAGGCGCTCGAGCATTTTTTCGCGCCCGCCGTCCGAGAGGGCGGGCAGCACCTCTGCCGCGGGCAGGACGGTCAGGGATTTGACATTCTGCGTGCGGCGCTGGGTCGTCACGTCGAATTCGCCCATCGCGTCGACCTCATCGTCGAAAAACTCGACGCGCACGGGCGCGCTCAGCGGCGACCAGACGTCGAGAATGCCGCCGCGCAGCGCGAACTGGCCGACGCCCTCGACCGTTTCCGCGCGCGTGTAGCCGCTTTCGACAAGCTTTTTCGAGAGCGCGTTCAGGTCAAAGCGGTCGCCGAGCGAAATGTCCGTCACCGCGCCGCGCAGCGCGTCGGGCGGGAGCGTTCGCTGCATCAGGCCGTCGACCGTCGCGACCAGGATCGGCGCTTTTCCGGCGGCAAGGCTGCACAGCGAGCCGATGCGCTGCTGCTCCCAGCCGTGGGAGGCGAACACGCGGTCGCGCAGCTGCCATTCGCGCGCGAACAGCAGGCTCACGTCCTCGCCGAGCAGCTCGTGCAGGTCGCCCGCCATGCGGTTTGCCTCGTTTTCATCCGCGCAGACGATCAAAAGCGGGCGCTGTGTCTTGTGCCGCACGGCAGCGGTGAGCTGTGCGCGGTGCACACCCGAAAGGCCCGATACGGCGATGGGCGACGTGCCCGCGTCAAGCGAGAGCAGCAGCTCGCGCACCTCGGGAAGAGAAACGAGCGCTTCGTTGAGTTTGTTCATTCCCTGCGCCATGCCGTATCCCTCCTCCCGCAGCGCGCAAAAGGGCAGATCCGCCGCAGCCGCGGCGGGTCATGCCCGTGGTCGTCAGTCATTTTATTATATAGGCTTTTGGCAAAAAGTCTATGTCGATTTTTTAAATTTTGGCGGCAAAAAGCGTTCAGCCGTTGTAGCGGTTCTGCGTGGCGCTCACGCCGTCGGTGATGATGCACTCCGCCGCGCCGAGCGCGCGGTCGAGCACACCGTCGATGACCTTGCGCTCATTGGCCGTGAACGGGCCGATGACCCAGTCGACAATGTCGTGCTCCGGTGCGCCGACGCCGACCTTGACGCGCGGGAAAGCGTCGGTGCCGAGGTGGGAGATGATGTTCTTGAGGCCGTTGTGTCCGCCCGCGCTGCCGCTGCCGCGCACGCGGAGCTTGCCGAGCGGGAGCGAAATATCGTCGGAGATGACGATGACGTGGTCGGCGGGAATCTTATAGAACCGCGCCGCCTCGCCCACAGCCTCGCCGGAGAGGTTCATGTAGGTCTGCGGCATCATCAAAAGCACATTCGCCCCGCCAAATTCGATGACCTCCGTCAGCGCGCGGAAGCGCAGGCGGTTGCAGCGCAGATCGCGCTTGTCGATCAACCGCTCTGCGGCCATGAAGCCGATGTTGTGGCGGGTGTTTTCATACTGCTTGCCGTAGTTGCCCAAACAGACGAGCAGCCATTCCGGCGGGCCGGATTTTTTGAAAATCATGAAAATGTTCCTCACTTTTTGCGCCCGTGAGGGCGCGGATGCTTTTTCGCACAGGTGCGAAAGGCTTTGCGGCACATGTGCCGCGTGATGCGACCCCCATTTTCTTTCCCGAGAAAGAAAACGGGCGTCGCCCGTCCAAAAGAAAGGCGTTTGCATTGGCAGTTTGAGGCTTGAAGAGCTGCACACGCTGCGCAATGTAAGTGCGGTGTACATGGCTTCGCCATGAATCACTGCGATTCGAAACATTTAGCAACCGCGCCTTACTATCGTGAGGCGCGAGTGACGATTGCTTGGCGGCAGACTGCTTGCCGAATGCGGCATTGCTGCGCTCGCCGCATTGTGAAGACTGGCGGTAGAAGGAAATTAGTCTGTACTTCTACAAGATGGGCAGAGCGGCACCCGCAAGGGGTGTACCGCATCCGTAAGGCGGCAAAGCCGCCAACGGCTGCGCAACAGCGGGTAGTAGGAGCAGAGGCAAATCGTATAGCAACGCTAAACGCGGCTCCGCCGCGCGCAGGCATTCCCATTCCGGAGGCATAGGAGTCATTCAAGTCCGAGACTGCCAATCTAATCCCTTTCTCTTGGGGGTCAAAGGGGGATATTCTCTTTCCGAGGAAAGAGAATATCCCCCTTAACCGCGTCCCCACTTAAGGTGGGGGACAAAATCGTTTTAACGAATTAGTTAAACAGTTTCGCGATAGAAATTTCCTGATACGTGCGCTCGATCGCTTCGGCGAACATCGGCGCGACGGTCAGGTACTTGATGCGGGACTTGGCGAGTTCCTCTTCGCTGGCAGGGGCGGGGATGGTGTCGAGCAGGGCGAGCTCTTCGATGCTGCTCGCGGCCAGGCGCTCGAGCGCGGGGCCGGAGAGAACGCCGTGGGACGCGCAGGCGTAGACCTTCTTCGCGCCGCCGACCTCAACGATGGCCTTGGCCGCGTTGCAGAGGGAACCAGCGGTGTCGACCATGTCGTCGAAGAGGATGCACTCCTTGCCCTCAACGTCGCCGATGACGTTCATGACCTCGCACTGGTTGGCCTTCTGGCGGCGCTTATCGACGATGGCGAGGTTCATGTGCAGCTTCTGGGCGAAGGTGCGGGCGCGGGCGACGGAGCCGACGTCGGGGGAGACGACGACCATGTCCTCGCACACGGAACCGAACTTCTTGGCGTAGTAGTCGACGAAGATGGGGTTGCCGAAGAGGTTATCCACGGGGATATCGAAGAAGCCCTGGATCTGGTTGGCGTGCAGATCCATCGTCAGCACACGGTCAACGCCCGCGGCGACGAGCATGTTGGCCACGAGCTTGGCGGAGATGGGGTCGCGGCTCTTGGCCTTGCGGTCCTGACGGGCATAGCCAAAGTAGGGCATGACGGCGGTGATGCGGCCGGCGGAAGCGCGGCGGCAGGCGTCGACCATGATGAGAAGCTCCATCAGACTGTCGTTGACGGGCTTGCAGGTGGACTGAACGAGGAACACGTCGCTGCCGCGCACGGTCTCGTACAGGGAGACGGAGGCCTCGCCGTCTGCGAAGCTCTTGACCTCGCTCTCGCCGAGCTTGGTGCCGATGATCTTGCAGATGTCCGCTGCCAGTTTGGGGTTTGCGTTGCCGGTGAAAATCTTGATGTCCTTACCGTGAGAGATCATGTTGATGTACTCCTCTGTTTATAAAAAATTTTCTGAAGTTACTTTTTCTCGTGCGCCGCGCGCCACTGTTCCGCCCAGCCGGGCTTATTGACCTGACGCTCGCGCGCGATGGCGAGGGAATCGGCGGGCACCTCGTCGGTGATGGTGGAGCCGGCGGCGATGTAGCTGCCCTTGCCGACGGTCACGGGGGCGATGAGGTTCGTGTTGCAGCCGATGAAGGCGTCGTCGCCGATCGTGCAGCGGAATTTTTTGAAGCCGTCATAGTTCGTCGTCACCGTGCCGCAGCCGAAGTTGATGCGCTCGCCGCAGTCGCTGTCGCCGACGTAAGTGAGGTGCGAGATCTTCGTGCCGTTGCCGATGACGCTGTTTTTGATCTCGACAAAGTCGCCGACTTTGACATGGTCGCCGATCTTCGAGTTCGGACGGACGTAGGCAAAGGGGCCGACGGTCGTGTGCGCGCCGACCGTGCTCTCATTGAGCTGCGAGGCGTTCACCTCGGTCTCGTCGCCGACCGTGCAGTCGCGGATCATGGCGTTCGGGCCGATGGTGCAGTTCTTGCCGATGACGGTCCGGCCACGCAGGATCGTGCCGGGGAGGATGACCGTGCCGCTGCCAATCTTGACGCGGGGGTCAATGTAGGTATTGTTGGGGTCCATGATGGAAACGCCCGCGGCAAAGTGCTTGTCGGCGATCTTGCGGCGGCACATGTCCTGTGCGGCTCTGAGCTCCTCGTCGTCGCCGACGGGCAAAAAGCCCTTCGTGATCTCCGCCCCCTTGGGGAAGGCGGCGAAAGCGCCGTGCTCTTTGAGCACCTTGCAGCACTCCTTCGCGTCCGCGGAGTAGACCGCGCCGCCGGAGAACACGCCCACGGGCAGCACCGCGCCGTTGACGATGAGGACGCTGCCCTTTTCATTCTTGAGGAGCTTCAAGAGCTCTTCCCCGTGTTTGGCCCCGTCGACATAGGTGACGTTGGCACGTTCGGGAATGTAGGGGTGCATCGTATCGTGCGCGCGCACGTCGGAGACAATAAAAAACCGCTCGACGCCCTGCCCCATCAGTTCTTCGACCATCCACGTGAGAATGGGGCAGAACAAAATGGGCCTCAGCATCAGCGGCGTTTTTTCTTTTGTCAGGGTCATATCGTCCGGCATAAAGAGGACTGCCAGTTTCTGATCCATTGGGGTTCATCTCCCTTCTCAACTTACTTTACTCTCTATTAACGTCATTATAGCAAAGATGCCCGAAAAATCCACCTTTTATCACAAAAAAACAAAAATTTTTTTGATTTGGGCGCTTTGCTTTCGCATTTTCAAAATTTCGTTTCAAAAGACTGCATTTTAGGTTGAATTCGCAATATTTTTGCGGTACAATGATAAAACTTTCGCGTGGAGGAGGTGCTGTCATGCTGAATATCGTGCTCGTCGAGCCGGAGATCCCGCAAAACTGCGGCAATATCGCGCGCACCTGCGCGGCCACAGGGGCGCATCTGCACCTTGTTAAGCCCCTCGGCTTCGACATTTCCGACCGCGCCGTCAAGCGCGCGGGGCTGGACTACTGGTACCTTGTGGATATCAGCGTGTACGAAAATTTAGCCGATCTTTTTGCAAAGCATCCCGAGGCGGAACGCGACTGCTGGCTCGCCACGACCAAGGCTCCGCAGGACTACTGCCAGGCGGAATTCAAGGACGGCTGCTGGCTCTTTTTCGGAAAGGAGACCGCGGGCCTGCCGGAGCCTTTCCGCGTGGCGCACTATGAGCGCTGCATCCGCCTTCCGATGCGGAAGGAGGCGCGCAGCCTGAATCTATCAAACTCCGTGGCGATCCTGACGTATGAAGCGCTGCGGCAGACGGGCTTTCCCGGTCTCAAGCACGAGGGGGAAATGCTCGAAAAAACGTAAGATCCCAAATTCGTTTTAACTGCGTAACCAAATCGTATGTGTATATTATGAGGAGGAAACAACATGAATTATAACAAGAAGACTGTTCTCGATGTGGACGTGAGCGGCAAGAAGGTGCTGCTGCGCTGCGATTTCAACGTGCCCCAGGACAAGGAGACCGGCGAGATCACCTCGGATAAGCGCATCGTGGCCGCGCTGCCGACCATCCGGTATCTGCTCGACCACGGCGCGGCGGTCATCGCCTGCTCCCACCTCGGCAAGCCCGAGGCCAAGTTTGACAAGTGGGTGAAAAAGCAGACCGAAAAGGGCAAGGACCCCGCGACGCTGACCGAGGAGAAGTGGAAAAAGTCCCTCGACAAGCTGACGCTTGCGCCCGTCGCCAAGCGCCTGTCCGAGCTTTTGGGCAAGGATGTCATCTTCGCGCACGACGTCGTCGGTGAGGACGCCAAGGCCAAGGCCGCGGCGCTCAAGGGCGGCGAGATCATGCTGCTTGAAAATACCCGTTTTGAAGCGGGCGAGACCAAGAACGACCCCGAGCTTGCCAAGGCCCTTGCCTCGATGGCGGAGCTGTACGTCTCCGACGCGTTCGGCACGGTGCACCGCGCGCACGCGTCCACCGCGGGCGTGGCCGCCTATCTTCCCGCCGTGTCGGGCCTGCTCGTTGCCAAGGAGCTTGAGGTCATGGGCAAGGCGCTCGACGATCCCAAGCGCCCGTTCGTCGCCGTGCTCGGCGGCGCAAAGGTCAGCGACAAGATCGCCGTCATCAACAACCTTTTAGACAAGGCCGACACCGTCATCATCGGCGGCGGCATGGCCTACACGTTCGCCAAGGCGCAGGGCGGCGAGATCGGCAAGTCCCTGCTCGAGGAAGACAAGTGCGCCTACGCGCTCGAGATGATCGAAAAGGCCAAGCAGAAGGGCGTCAAGCTCCTGCTGCCGGTCGATACCGTCGCGGCGACGGAGTTTGCCGCCGACGCAGAGCCCCACGTCGTCGACGCGATGCACATCCCCGCGGATATGATGGGCATGGACATCGGCCCCAAGACCGTCGAGCTCTTCTGCGCGGCGACCAAGGGCGCGGGCACGATCGTGTGGAATGGCCCCATGGGCGTTTTTGAGTTCCCAACCTTTGCGACCGGCACGAAGGCCATGGCCAAGGCGCTCGCCGAGAGCGGCGCGGTCACGATCATCGGCGGCGGCGACAGCGCGGCGGCAGCCGAGCAGCTCGGCTTTGCCGACAAGATCACGCACATCTCCACCGGCGGCGGCGCGTCGCTCGAGTTCCTGGAAGGCAAGGAATTACCGGGCGTTGCGTGCCTTTTAGACAAGTGAGAAAAATCACTATTGATTTTCATATATTCGCATAGATTTTAGATTTAGACAGTAACAGGAGAAAAGACCCAACATGAATCGCAGATACCGTAAAACCATCATCGCAGGCAACTGGAAAATGAACAAGACCCCCAGTGAGACCAAGGCCTTTGCCGAACAGTTCAAGGCCATCCTTCCCAAAACCAAATGGTGCGACATCGTCGTGTGCGCGCCCACGGTCGACCTTTCTGCCGCCGTGCGCGCGTTCAAGGACAGCCGCATCGCCGTCGGTGCGGAGAACGTCTACTTTGAAAAGAGCGGCGCCTACACCGGCGAGATTTCCGCCGACATGCTCGCCGACCTCGGCGTGCGCTATGTCATCGTCGGCCACAGCGAGCGCCGCGCGCTCTTCGGCGAGACGGACGAGATCGTCAACAAAAAGGTCCTCGCCGCGCTCGAGGCGGGGCTGAACCCCATCATCTGCGTGGGCGAGAGCCTTGCCCAGCGCGAGATGGGCGTGACGATGGAGCTCATCGCGCTGCAGGTCAAGTCCGCCCTCGCGGGCGTGAGCGCCGAGCAGATGCGCCGCTGCGTCATCGCCTATGAGCCCATCTGGGCCATCGGCACCGGCAAGACCGCCACGGGCGAGCAGGCGGCCGAGGTCTGCACCTATATCCGCTCGCTCATCCGCGCGCAGTACGGCGCGCGCATCGCCCGCAGCGTGACCATTCAGTACGGCGGCTCGATGAAGGGCTCGAACGCTCACGAGCTGCTCTCGCACGAGGACATCGACGGCGGCCTGATCGGCGGCGCTTCGCTCGACCCCAAGGCGCTGATGGAGATCGTCCACGCTGCCAACCAGGAGTAAGGAGGAAAATCGATGAATAAGACTCCCACCACGCTGATCATCATGGACGGCTTCGGCCTGTCCAACGATACCGTCGGCAACGCGGTCCGCGCGGCCAACACCCCCGTGCTCGACGGCCTTTTTGCCGAGTATGCCCACACGACGCTCCAGGCCTCCGGTCTTGACGTGGGCCTGCCCGCGGGCCAGATGGGCAACAGCGAGGTCGGCCATACCAACATCGGCGGCGGCCGCGTCGTGTTCCAGGACCTGCCGCGCATCACCCGCTCGATCGAGGACGGTACGTTCTTTGAAAATCCCGCCTACAACAAGGCGATGGACGACTGCCTTGAAAAGGGCTCTGCGCTGCACCTTTACGGTCTGCACTCCACCGGCGGCGTGCACTCCACGCTCGACCACCTCTACGCGCTTTTAAAGATGGCGCACATCAAGGGCTTAAAGCGCGTGTATATCCACGCCTTCCTCGACGGGCGCGACACGCCCCCGACCTCTGGCCGCGACTTTGTCGCAAAGACCATGGAAAAGTGCCGTGAGCTCGGCGTCGGCAAGATCGCGACCGTCATGGGCCGCTATTACGCGATGGACCGCGACAAGCGCTGGGACCGCCTCGAGAACGCCTATGATGCGCTCGTCTACGGCGAGGGCGTGCAGGATCCCGACCCCATTCACGCCATCGAGGAGAGCTACAAAAACGGCGTGACGGACGAATTCGTCGAGCCCATCGTCTGCGACAAGGACGGCATGATCTCCGACAACGATTCGGTCATCTTCTTCAACTACCGTCCCGACCGCGCCCGCGAGATCACGCGCGCGTTCGTCGACCCCGCGTTCGACGGCTTCAAGCGCGAGTTCTTCCCGCTCACCTACGTCTGCAACACCGAATATGACGCGACCATGCCGAACGTGCTCGTCGCCTTCCCGCGCATCAGCGTGAAAAACGGCCTTGGCGAGTATCTGAGCAAGATGGGCATGACCCAGCTGCGCATCGCCGAGACCGAGAAGTACGCGCATGTCACGTTCTTCTTCAACGGCGGCGTCGAGGACCCGTATCCCGGCGAGGACCGCGTACTCGTCGCGTCCCCGAAGGTCGCGACCTACGACCTCCAGCCCGAGATGAGCGCCTACGAGGTCGCGAGCAAGTGCGTCGAGCGCATCGAGTCCGGCAAGTACGACGTCATCATTCTGAACTTTGCCAACTGCGACATGGTCGGCCACACGGGCGTGTTCGACGCCGCTGTCAAGGCCGTCGAAACGGTCGACGAGTGCGTCGGTCAGGTCGTGGAGGCGACGCTCAAGATGGGCGGCATCGCGATGATCACCGCCGACCATGGCAACGCCGAGCAGATGCTCCAGGCGGACGGCAAGAGCCCGATGACCGCGCACACGACGAACGTGGTGCCCTTCATCCTCTGCGGCGCGGGTACCGAGCTGCGCGAGGGCCGCCTCGCCGACATCGCGCCGACGATCCTCGACGTGATGGGCCTTGAGCAGCCCGCGGAAATGGACGGCAAGACGCTGATCGTCCGCTAAAAAATCGAATCTGCCATGTTTAGAAAAAGCTCTGACGGTACACACTACCGTCAGAGCTTTTTTTGCTCCCAATTTTCGCACGAGCCGCAAAGCGGCGGAAAGGATGAAACATGGCAGGATCGAACGGCCGCGCAAAGCGGCACTTCTTCGGCGGGACGGGCTTATACATAGCCCTGTTCCTCGGTGTGACGGCGCTGGCCGTCGCGGGCTATTGGACGCTGCTGCCGAAAAATACGACGGACAAGGACGCGGAGAACGTCTCCTCACAGGTAGAACTCCCCGTGCAGGACGAAACGCCGCAGATGCCGGAGGCGGAGCTGCCGCAGGAGGCGGCAAAGCCGGCAGAACCGGTGGAGGAGCTGCCCGAGGACCTCACCGTGATGGATGAGGCCACGGGCGTGGAGGACACCGTCCCCGCGATGGAGAGCGAGACGGGCGCGCAGCCCGTCGCCCCGCGGCTCGTGGTCGCGCCGCTCGTGGGGGAGGAGGTCGCGGCGTTTTCGGTCGACGAGCTCAAGTATAACGAGACGCTTGGCGACTGGCGCACGCACGACGGCATCGACATCGCCGCCGAGGTCGGCACGCAGGTGATCGCCGCGTGCAGCGGCGTTGTGACGGCGGTGCGCGACGACGACATGATGGGCACGCTCGTGACCATCGCGCACGACGACGAGTACGAGACGACGTACGCCAATCTCCGCAGCTCGCCGGGCGTCGGCGAGGGGCAGTATGTCTCCGCGGGCGAGGTCATCGGCGCGGTCGGCAGCAGCTCGATCGCCGAGTTCTCGATGCCGGCGCATCTGCACTTTTCGGTCAGCAAAGATGGGGTACCCTGCGACCCAGCAGAATTTCTAAATTAAAAATAGAGGCCGCTCAGTCATGGCTGAGCGGCCTCTATTTTTAGGGAGATCACAGCCCGCTGCGCGCATAAATCGCCCGCCAACGGCGGGCGATTTCCACACTTGCGGGCTGAGAGGTGTTTTTTGTCACGCACATGTCGCGACAAAAAACGATTTCAATTTATTTCGCGCCGTGCGCGGCGCGAAAATCTGTGATGCTTTTAATATTTGTGGGCGCAAAGTCTGCGACGCGTTTTGGCGAGATTTGCGGGAGTTACTTCTTTTTTGCTTTGGGGGTGGGAGAGAGCTCGTTGAGCAGGGTGAAGCCTAAGATCAGGACGCCGCCGATGACTTGCATTGCGGTCATGCTCTCGCCGAGCAGGGTGACGGAGACGAGGACGGCGACGAGGGGGTCGATGTAGCTTAAAATCGCGGCCTCCTGTCCGGGCAGCTCCTTGAGCGACGAGAAGTACAGGCAATACGTGATGCCCGTGTGGACAAGGCCGACGATGAGAAGATTGACCCAGCCGACGGTGTTCAGACTGCCGAGTGTGATGCCGCTCGTCGAGAGTACGTAGGGGATGAGCACGACGATGGCGGACAAAAACTGCAAAAACGTGCGGTGGATGCCCTCGACCTGATGGATGGACTTGTTGAGCAGGATGACGGTCGCGTAAAACACCGCCGCGCCGAGGCCGAAGAGAATGCCCTTGAGGTCATCCGACCCGCGCGTGTCGCCGATGCCGGTGATGAGCACAAGGCCGAGCGTGGACATGACAAAGCAGAGAAATTTCTTTCCCGTGAGCTTTTCATGGAAGAGGATGGGGCAGACGAGCGTGACGATGACGGGCGCGAAGTAATAGCTCAGTGTGGCGACGGAAACGCTCGTATAGCGGTAGGCCTCAAATAAAAGGATCCAGTTGACGCCCATCGCCGCACCGGAGAGAAGCAGCAGCGGCACCTCCTTTTTGATGCGCGCGAAGGGGATCTTCTGCCTGCTGACAAGTAAGTATACGCCGATCAGCAGCGCGGCCAGCACGGCGCGGTACAGCGCCAGCTCGCCGGACGAGACGGGAATATTGCGAACAAAAAGCCCCAGCGTGCCGAAGACGGTCATCGACATAATGAGCATGAGACGGGGATCAGCCTTTTTCATAAAAATTCCTCGCGATCTGACAGAACATGCAAACGGTAGTTGCCGACTATCATAGCACGCGGACTTCCCGCCGTCAATCGGGAAAGTAAAAAGAGAGGGGCCGCCCAAAAGAAAACCTTTCGGACGGCCCGGAGGAGAGAGATGGGAGTGCTAACGCGTCAATACGCGGAGCAAAACAGCAAATTCGCCAAGCCCGAATATGGACAAAAGCGCCACGCCGCGCAGCTGCGGCTTTTTGACGCGAATCGGTGTGATGTACAGCACACCGAGCAGAAACAGCCCCAGCGCGTAGACGACCGCGCAGTTCAGGGAAAAGTGCAGCGAGAGCAGATAGAAGAGCGGCGCGAGCACGGCGCTCGCCGTGACCGGCACGCCGAGGTAGTAGGCGCGGTGCTCGCTCGTGCGGTCCTGCCGCTCCTCTTCCGTCACGTTGAAATAGGCGAGGCGGATGAGCGCGCAGAGCGCGAAAAACGACATCGTCGCAAGGAACCAGAGTCTATCGCAGTCCATGCTCCAGCCGATGGCGGCGGGCAGCACGCCGAAGCAGACAAGGTCGTTGAGCGAGTCGATCTGGATACCGAAGCGCTTTTCCTGTTCGGTGCGGTCCTTTTTCGTGCGGGCGATGCGCCCGTCGAAGGCATCGAGCAGCCCCGCGAGCATCAGGCACAGCATGGCGTCGAGAGGCTCGTTTTGCGCGGCGGAATAGAGGCCGCCAAGCCCCAGCAGCAGCGAGAGATAGGTTGCGATCACGGTGTAGTCGTAAACTCCGATCATAAAAAACCGTCCGATCCTTTTGGATTGCAGCACCATTATACCAGACGGCGGCGGGGAAGTATCGCTAAAATGCTGACAAGGTTATTGGCTGTGGTGTGAACGCTCGATGACGCGCGCAAAGCGCGCTTCGTCGTAGATGACCGGCACGGGGTAGACGGGGTTTGCCTCCTGCGCGGCCCAGGTGGCCATGAGGGGAATGTCCTCTTTGCGGATGCAGTTGAAGTGGTCGGGAATGCCCATGCGGGCGTTCATCGCGCGGATTTCGGCGATGAACGCCTTGGCGCGCACCTCCTCCGTGTCGCCCTTGAGACCGACGAGTGCGGCAAGGCGCGCAAGGCGCGGACAGGCCGCTTTGCCGTAATCTTCGAGCACGAGGGGAAGCAGCACGGCGTTTGCAAGGCCGTGGGGTACGCCGTAGAGCCCGCCGAGCGTGTGCGCGATGGCGTGCACGTTACCGACGCTTGCGCGCGTGAACGCCGCGCCTGCGTCGAACGAGGCCTGCAGCATCGCCGCGCGGTCGGGGAGCGACGTGCCGTCGCGGTACGCGCGCTCCAAATGCGTGAAGATGGTCACGACGGCGTTTTCCGCGAGCAGGCGCGTCTGCTTCGTGTTGTAAAAGCGGCTCAGGTACGCCTCGACCGCGTGCGTCAGCGCGTCCATGCCGGTCTCCGCCGTGATGTGTGGAGGCAGCCCGACGGTCAGCGCGGGGTCTAAGATCGCGTAGCGTGGAATGAGGCAGAGGTCGGAGATCGCATACTTGTGGTGGTCACTGCCGGTGACAACGGCGGCGATGGTCGTCTCCGACCCCGTGCCCGCCGTCGTGGGCACGGCGATGAGCGGCGGAATGCGGCGGCGGACCTTTAAGAGTCCCACAAGCTGCGAAAGCGGCTTGTCCGGCCGCGCGAGGCGCGCCGCGGCGGCCTTGGCTGCGTCCATCGGCGAGCCGCCGCCGATGACGAGAAAGCAGTCGCAGCTATCAATCTTGTACTGCGCGGCGATCTTTTCGACCGTCTCGACCGACGGATTCGGCTCGACCGAGGAGAAGATGGAGAGCAGGATGTCCTGCTCGTCAAGTTTTTCCTGCAAGGCGCGGAAGTGCTCGTCCGCGCACTGGCGGCGGCTCGCGATGACGAACGGGCGGCGCAGGCCGTTTTCGCGCAGAATGTCCGCGGCGCGCAGCAAACTCCCCTCGCCCGAAAAGACCTCCGGTGTGCGCCAGGGGAGAAAGCGCGCGCCGACGGCAAAGCAGCACTGGAACGCGCGGCAGAACATGGCATTCATAAGACTTCTCCTCTTCCGAAAAATACAGACTCAGCATACCACGGAAAAACGCGCAAAAAAAGGGCTGAGCATTCGCTCAGCCCTTCTATATGCTTTCTGAACGGCTTACTCCTCGTCGTCCTCGGTCTCGATGATGCCGTAGCCGCCGTTGTTGCGGCGATAAACGACGCAGATCGCATCGCCGAAATCGGTGTTGCGGAAGACGAAGAAGCTGTGGCCCAGCAGGTTCATCTGTAAAATGGCTTCCTCCACGCTCATGGGCTTGACGGTGAAGCGCTTGGTGCGCACGATGTCGAACGTGCCCTCCTCGTGGGCCTCGAACTCCTCGGGCAGCTCCGGCAGCACAGCCTCGGCGCGCAGGTTCTTGGCAAGGCGGGTCTTGTTCTTGCGGATCTTGCGCTCGATCTGGGCCGTGGCCTCGTCGATCGCGCCGCGCATATCGCCGTCCGGGTCCTCACATACCGCGCGGAACAGCGTGCCGTTGGCGCCGCGGAGCATGATCTCAGCGACACAGCGGTTCTTCTTCTCGACGGAGAAGGTGACAGAAGCCTCGGGCTCCTCCTTGAAAAACTTCTCGAGCTTGCCGACCTTTTTCTCGGCATAGGCCTTGACGGAATCGTTCAGGGAGACTTTTTTGCAGGTGTAGGTGAATTTCATAGTGTTGGCTCCTTTCGTTGGTGAGGAAGGAAAGAGAGGGCGAAGGGCTCTTCTGTTTCCTTTTCTATATCATAGCACGAATGAACGAAAATTTCAAATGAACGATATATGAATTGAGCATTCTTGTACATATTGACAAAATATAAGGCACACGACGCGAATTGACAAAAGGCGGCAGAATGCGGCAAAAGCTCCCGTTGACGTTTTGGCGGACGGGCGGTATCATAAGCATCGGAAGCTTTCCAATATCCCACCCATTTGAGCCGCAGGCCATCTTGGCCGGCGGCTCCTTTTTATTTGGTGAAAGAAAAAAGCGCCCGGAACGGGCGCTTCAAAAATGCTCTCTTTTCAGTTGCTCACGTCGTAGAACGTCTTCTCTCCCGGCGTTACGTAGCCGAGCTGATCGCGGGCAAGCTCCTGCAAAAACTCAGGGTCGTCGGCCTTTTCGAGTGCCGAGGCGAGCGCGTCGTTCTCCTGCTTGGCAGTATCAAGATCGCTCTGCAGCGCGGTGAGCTGGCTGCGCGCGTCGTCGATCTGGCTCCGCAGATGAATGAGCTGCACCCCTACCAGTGCGATCAGAATTGCGATGACGAGCATCGTGAGAAAGCTGGTGCGCTTTTTGCCTTTTTTGGCCTGCTCTGCCATGCCGATGAGCCTCCTTTTTCCTTGCGCGGCGCAGCGAATAACGGGCGCGGCGCTCATACGACTTTATTATAAGCCGGTTTCTGGAAAAAAGAAAGTATCTTTTGCAAAGTTTGGCAAGTTTACCATAAACTTTTTGGAGCCACCGCAGCGGCGCCGCCGCTAATCGCGCAAAGGAGAACAGCACCTCCGCCCAGAAGGCCCATAGCGGACGGAAAAGCCGTGCGCAGAGCGTGAAGTAGCTCACCGCGCCAAAAAGCGCCGAGCAAAGCATATAGAGCCGCAGCTCGCCCCCGCCGATGCGCAGCGCGAAGAGAAACGTCAGCAGCGCGAACGCCGCGCAGTAGAGGAGATCGAGCGCGCTCGTAAAGCGCCGCTTCGTCGCCCGCCGCAGTCGCACGGCGCGCAGCAGGTCATAGAGGAGAGAAAGGATGAAGCCGAGCAGGAGCGAGGCGAGAAAGCACCGCGCCTGCTCGGAGAGCGACACGCCCACGGTGCCTCAACCCCCGAACAGGCGCGAGAGCAGGCCGCCGCGGCTTGACGGCGCATCCTCAAAGGCGATGGCGTCAATGCGCCCGTCGACATGCAGCTCGCCGCCGTCGAGGCTCAGCTTGCCGATGTGCAGGCTGTCGCCCGTGACAACGAGCACGCCGAGCGACGTGTTCATCACGATCTCGGTCTCATCGAAGCGGTCGACATCCTCTACACCGGAGACCGTCAGGCTCTCGCGGCCGGATAATTCGATGCGCTGGGGAGAAGCGGGGGAAGTGTCGTAAGTCATAGTCAGAACCCGTCCTTTCGCTTTGGGCGCAAAGAAAGCGCCCTCCATACGATAACGTATGAAGGGCGCACCCAAAATAGTACGGTTTACTGTGCGTTCACTTCGCGGTAGAGGAGCGAGGCCTCGCTCTTGCCGGCGGTCTCGGATACATCGAGCACCTCGACCGCGAGCACGCGCTCGCCGAAGTGCAGCGCGATCACGTCGCCGACCTTCACGTCGTACGACGCGCGGGCGACCTTGCCGTTGACGGTCACGCGGCCGCCGTCGCAGGCTTCGTTGGCCACGGTGCGGCGCTTGATAAGGCGCGAGACCTTGAGATATTTGTCAAGACGCATGGAATTCGTCTCCTTTTCGGAAAAGTGCGGGATCAAAGGGGCTCCACCAACTCAAACGGCGGCGCATCGCGCCGCCGTTTTGATGATGAAAGAGCTTGACTGGGGAATTACTCCGCGACAGCGTCCTTGAACGCCTTACCAGCCTTGAAGGTCGGGACCTTGGAAGCGGCGATGGTGATGCTCTCCTTGGTCTTGGGGTTGCGGCCGGTGCGCTCAGCGCGGTGCTTGGTCTCGAAAGAGCCGAAGCCGACGAGCTGGACCTTCTCGTCGTTCTTCAGGGAGTCGATAATGGTGTCGAGGGCAGCGTTGATCACAACCTCGGACTCCTTCTTGGAAATGCTGGCTTTTTCCGCCACGGCAGCAATGAGTTCAGTCTTGTTCATCGTTTGATCCTCCTGAATAGTGTCCGGAGACGGGGCCTCCGGGGTGTATATGAGCAAAAAGCGTTGCCGCTTTTGGTCATCTGAGTTGTTCCTTGGCGTCGTTCCACAGCGCCATCAGCTCATCGAGCGGGAGAGCGGACATATCCTCGCCGCGCGCATTCACCGTCTCTTCCACCTTGCGGAAGCGCGCGATGAATTTTTCGCAGGTCTTTGAAAGCGCCGCCTCGGGGTCGACGCCGCAGAAGCGGCCGACCTTGACGGCGGCAAACAGCACGTCGCCGAGCTCTTCTTCAAAATTCGTGCCGCTTTCGACGGCGGAGCGCAGCTCCTGTGTCTCCTCGTCGAGCTTGTCGAGCGCGCCGGAGACATCGGGGAATTCAAAGCCCGCCTTCGCGGCCTTGCTCTGCAGCTTGTCCGCCCGCCAGAGGGCGGGGAGTGAACGGGCGACGGAATCCATCGCGTCGGCCGTGGTGCGCTGGCCCTTTTCCTGTCGCTTGAGCTTGTCCCAGTTGACGAGCACCTGCTCGCTGTCGTCCGCCCGCGTGTTCGAAAACACGTGCGGGTGGCGGAAGATGAGCTTTCGCACCACGTGGTCGGTCACATCGTCGGTCGTGAAGCGGCCGGCTTCCTCTTCCATGTGGATGTTGAAGAGCACCTGCATCAGCACATCGCCGAGCTCTTCTTTCATCAGCTCGGGATCGTCGAGGTCGAAGGCCTCGGCGGCCTCATACGCTTCTTCAAGGAAGTTGCGGCGGTTGGACTCGTGCGTCTGCTCGCGGTCCCACGGGCATCCGCCCGGCGCGCGCAGAATGCGCAGGATGTCAACAAGGTCGTCATATGTGTAGACAGCTTTCTCAGGATAATTTATCATATATTCCCTCTCATTGCAAGGCGTTTTGCGCAATTTCCCTGATTTTTCAGGGGTTTTCAGCGCACGTGCAGGATGCGGGCGAGCTTTTCGCCCTTGGGCAGCAGCGCGAGGTCGTCGCGCGTGACGATCCGCAGTGCGAGGACAAGCGCGACGTACACGATGACCGCCAGCACGACCGCAAGGCCGACGTTCACGATCTGCGTCGTGGTCGCGCCGCCAAGCGCGATATGGGCGGCGAAGAAGCGATAGGAGAATCTGGCGCACACGGCCATCACGAGCGACGCGATCAGCGGCTTGGCAAAGACCTTGAAGTAATTCGGCTTATCCTCCATCGTGCGGTAGACGAAAAAGAGGTTGAGCGACGATACGATCACAAAGCACACGAGCGTGCCGAAGGGAGCGGCGTGGATGTTGATGGACGGCACGGCGGTGAGGTTGTAGTTGAAGATGATCTTGACCACGCCACCGATGAGCATCGTGAAAACGGGCACATGCACGCGGCCGTAGGACTGCAGGATGGAGTTTGAAATGAGCATCAGGCAGACGAACATGCTCGCGATGCCGAGCACGGCTAAAAGCGAGCCGCCGAGCTCGCTGTCATAGCGCGGGTAGCAGAGCTTCATAATGGGCTCGGCCAGCGCCCAGAGGCCAAGGCCCATCGGGAAGGCCATCAGACCCGTGACGCGCAGCGACGAGTTGATGACGCGGGACGTGTGCACGCGGTCGTTGCGCGCAAGGGAAGCTGATACCGTCGGGATGACGGAGATGGTCAGCGCCGTCATCATCGACGACGGCAGGTTGTAGAGGTTCATGCCCGAGGAATACGTGCCGTAGAGGTGGCGCGTCTCCTTGAGCGTGTAGCCCAGCGCGTTCTGGAGCTGGCCCTGCACAAGCGACGTGTCGATCAGCGTGATGATCGACACCATCGAGGCCGACAGCGTGATGGGGATGGCAATTGAGAGCAGGCGCTTCAAGATCGCGCCGGAGGCATCCGGCGTGTCTGTGCCCGGGGTGCGCGGGCGGTGGCGCAAGTAGTCGATGAGCATATAGACGAGCGCGAGCACCGAGCCGACCGTCACGCCGACGATGGCCGCGGCCGCGGCGATGTAATCCTCGTACCCAAGGCTCACGACGTACATCGAAAGGCCAAGGCCGATGAAGAGCTTGCTGACCGCCTCGATGATCTGCGAGACGGCGGTCGGCGTCATGCGAAAGCTCCCCTGCGCAAAGCCGCGGAACGCGGCAAGGCAGCCGACGCACACAACGCCCGGGGCAAGCGCCTTGATACCGTAGGCGGCGTTCGGGTTATTGAGAAGCGCCGCGCACTTCTCGTTGCCGAACCACATGATGACAAACGAGAGGACACCGAGCGTTAAAAACGCGGCGAACGACACCTTGAGCACGCGCCGCGCCTGACGCTCGCGCCCGAGCGTCTTCGCCTCCGAGATCATCTTCGAGAGCGCCACGGGAAGTCCCGCGGTCGAGATGGTCAGAAGCACGGCATAGATGTTGTAGGCGTTGTTGAAGTCGGCGTTGCCCGTCTCGCTCAGGATGTTCGCGAGCGGAATTTTGAAGAGTGCGCCGATGATCTTCACGATGACGACGCCGGCGGCCAACACCGCCGCGCCGCCGAAAAAGGACTGTTTCTTTTCCGTAGCCATTAAAATTTCGACCTTTTCCTTTTCGCTGAAATAAACTGTTTTACAGCCGCTCAAGGCAGCCGAGGATGAGCGAGGAGAAATGCGGGACCGACTGCTCTGCCATTTCGTTGACCTCCTCGCCGGAGAGCGGCTGGGGCAGCACGCCCGCGGCCATGTTGGCGCACAGCGTCACGCCGAGGATCTCATACCCGCAGTGCGCGGCGGCGATGGCCTCCGGCACGGTGGACATGCCCACGGCGTCCGCGCCAAGCACGCGCGCAGCGCGCACCTCGGCGGGGGTTTCAAACTGCGGGCCGGGGAAGTACATGTAAACGCCCTCGCGCAGCGTGAGCTCCTGCTCCCTGGCGACCTCTTTCGCGAGCTCGCGCAGGCGGGGGGAGTAGACATTGGACATATCGGGGAAGCGCGTGCCGAATTCCTCGATGTTCGGCCCCCAGAGCGGGCCAAAGTCGAAAAGCTTGATGTGATCGGAAATGAGCATCAGATCGCCCGCGGAATACTCGGTGTTCACCGCGCCCGCGGCGTTCGTCACGATCATCGTCTTTGCGCCGAGTAAGCGGATGACGCGGCAGGCGTAGGCGGCGTCCTCCATCGTGTAGCCCTCGTAGCAGTGCATGCGGCCCTGCATGACCGCCACGCGCTTGCCGCGCAGCTCGCCGAAAACAAAGCGGCCCTCGTGTCCCGGCGCGGTGGACGCGCGGAAGTGCGGGATGTCCGCATAGCTCACGCAGGTGCGCGCCTCGACGCGGTCGCCGAGATAGCCCAGGCCGCTGCCGAGCACCAGCAGTACCTCGGGACGGAAATCGCCGAGGTGGGCGGCGATTATATCGGCGCTCTCGCAGTAATCATCATAGGTGAAGTGCGGCTTGACCGCGTCGGCGGTAAAGAAATCACTCTTATTCATCGTTATTCTCCTTGTTCGGCGTAGAAGCGGGCGAAGTCCATCAGGTTCGCGCGTCGCTTTTCGGGCCGGTCGATGTATTCGCGCGGGTATTTGGCATTGAACGCGCGGCGGATCTGCCCGCCGCCGACCATCTTGGTCGAGCCGCCCGCGCCGAGCGAGAGGATGGAGTGCAGCTCTTCCATGATGTAGATGTTGTAGAGCCCCGTGCCGTCGGGCTTCGTCCAGCCGACATTTTCAAAGCTGCCGGACATGTACTTCTGGCGGTAGAGATAATAGGGGGCAAAACCATGTTTACGCAGCGTGGGGTCGGCATAGTCCAGCATTTGCGCGACCTCGTCCGCGCCGGGGATGCGGCTGCCTTCAAGCATGATGCGGCTGCCCTTTTTGAGAGACAGCGTGTGCACCGTGATGTTGTCCGCGCCCATCGAGATGACCTTGTCGAGACTCCTTGCAAAGCCCTCGGGCGTGTCCTCGGGCAGACCCGCGATGAGGTCCATGTTGACGTGCGGGAAGCCCGCGGCGCGCACCTGCTCCATCGCGCGGCGGATGTCGTCCGCCGTGTGGCGGCGGCCGATGGCCGCGAGGACGTTGTCCTCCATCGTCTGGGGGTTGATGGAAACGCGCGTGGTGTTGTGCGCGCGCAGCACACGCAGCTTTTCTTCGTCGATCGTGTCAGGGCGGCCCGCTTCGATCGTCAGCTCGGAGAGACCGTTAAAGTCAAAATTCTGCTCCAATTTCGTGAGCAGGCGGTCCATCTGATCGGCGGTCAGCGTGGTCGGCGTGCCGCCGCCCATGTAGAACGACTTGACGTTCAGCCCCAAATCGCGCACGAGCTGTCCCGCGGCGGTGATCTCGTCGAAAAGCGCCTCTAAATACGGCTCGACGAGCGAGAACGACTTTTCGACGCTCTGCGCCACGAAGCTGCAATACGCGCACCTCGTCGGGCAGAAGGGAATGCCGACATAAAGAGAAATGTCGTTCGGTTCCAGCTCCGCCGCAGCGCGGATACCGGCGTCCGCCGCCTCAATGGCGAGGCGGGCGCGCGCGGGCGTGACGCAGTAGAGCTCCTGCAATTCCTTTTCGGCGCGTTTTTTGCCGCCCTCGCGGATGAGCGAGAGCGCGACCTTGCTGGGCCGTACGCCGGTCAGGCTCCCCCACGCGGGGGAGATGCCGAGAAGATCCTTCGCCGCGCCGAAAAAGCTGATGCCGACGGCGTGACGGCGCTGCCCCTCCTTTTCATACTCCGTGCCGGAGAGGGGATAGTCGTAGCTGTGGGCGGCGGACTTGCCGTCCACGCCCAGCTCCGTCGTCACCTGCACGCGCTCATCCTCTTCGGTGAGCGTCACGCGCGCCCAGCGCGTGTCGGCGGTTTTGTCGACCGTGCCGTAAACGGGCTTTTCGCCGGGGAAGAGCGTTAAAAGACTCTGCTCCAGCGCGTATTTTTCATCATGCCCAATGAGCTCGAGTTTCATGTGGTTTCTTGTCCTTTATCGCAGCGCATGGCGCAGATATGGGTTCATCGCCTTTTCGCGCGCGAGCGTTGTGGAATTCATGTGGCCGGGGTAAACAGTGTAGTCGCCTTCGATCTGGGCGAGGCGGCGCAGCGAGGCGAGCATCTGCGCGTCGTTGCCGCCGGGGAGGTCGGTGCGGCCCATCGAGCCCGCAAACAGCGTGTCGCCGGGGAACATCGCGTCGCCGACCAGCAGCGTTACACCGCCGAGCGTGTGGCCCGGCGTGGCGAGCACCTTGATCGTCAGCGAGCCGAGCGGCAGCGAATCGCCCTCGCCATAGTATTTGAGATCGGGGACGAGGTCGGCCATCGGGTAGTGGTAGATGCCGGTGGAGTGAGCGTCGGCCTCGCCGATGTAGACGGGCACGTCCGGCAGCGCCTTTTTGAGCGCAGGCACGGCGAGCGTGTGGTCGCGGTGTCCGTGGGTCAGCAGAATATATTTGAGCGTGACGCCCTCGCTTTTGACGAGCGCGAGCAGTTTTTCCGCCTCGTCGCCCGGGTCGATGAGCGCGGCGGACTTCGTTTCCTCGTCGATGAGCAGGTAGCAATTCGTCTGCAGGGAGCCGACGACAGTGGTGATGACTTTCATGAAGAAATAACCCCTTTCTTTACTGCTTTTTCGGTGCGTCTAAGTCGGCGGAGTCCACGATCAGCGTGAACGGCCCGTCGTTGAGCGATTCGACCTCCATGTAGGCGCCGAATTCGCCGGTTTCGACATGGTAGCCCTTTTCGCGGCAGATGGCCACGAACTTTTCATACATCGGGATGGCGATCTCAGGCCGCGCGGCGCTTAAAAATTCGGGACGGCGGCCCTTGCGGCAGTTGCCGTAGAGCGTGAACTGCGAAACGACCAGAAGCTCGCCGCCGACATCGTCGAGGGAGAGGTTGATCTTGTCGTTCTCGTCGTCAAAAATGCGCAGCGAGCAGAGCTTGTCCGCCATCTTGCGGCATTTTTCTTCCGTGTCGTCAGGCGCAACGCCCAGCAGGATCAAAAAGCCCCTGCCAATCTTGCCCTTGAGCTCTCCGTCGATCGTAACGGAGGCGTGTTTAACCTTAGTCAATACTGCTCGCATGATGATTCTCCTTTTTATCCCCAAAGGGGAGTGTCTTTCCGCGCACAGCGCGGAGGGGAAATGCAGCACGAGAGCGCTGCTGCCCAGTGCACCCCCCATTTTCTTTCCGTTGAAAGAAAACGGGCGGTGCCCGTCCAAAAGAAAGGCGTTTACATTGCAAGCGAGCAGCTCGAAGAGCTGCAATGCTTGCCGATTGCACTGCCCATAGCGCGGCGTTGCCGCGTTAGCATTGCTATATGATTTGAGTTGCTTCTATTATCCGCTGTTGCGCAGCCGTTGGCGGCTCTGCTGCCTTACGGATGCGGCACACCCCTTGCGGGTGCCGCTCTGCCCATCTTGTAGGGGTGCAGACTAATTCCCGTCTACCGCCAGTCTCCACAATGCGGCGAGCGCAGCAATGCCGCTATTTCGCAAGCAGTCTGCCGCCGAGGTCACGTCACTCGCGCCTCACGATAGTAAGGCGCGGTTGCAAGACGTAACGAAACGTAGGGATTCATGGCGAAGCCATGTACACCGCACCCGATTGCGCAGCGCGTGCAGCTCTTCGAGCCTCAGACCGGCAATGTGCGGGGGCGAGGGGGAAGGCCCCTCGTCCTTTCTCTTGGGGGTGAAAGGGGGATATTCTCTTTCGAGAAAGAGAATATCCCCCTTTCCCGCGTCCCCACACGGTGTGGGGAAAAGAAGCAGCGCTGCCGCGCTGCAAATCCCGTGCCCCTGCGTGGCACGAAAAAATTTAGCCCGCTGGGCGATCCACCTTCATCACTCCGCTGATCTGATGCAGCCGGCGCATGACCGCCGCGAGATGCTGCGCGTCGGAAATAAAAATACTGAGGTGAATGACCGCAAAGCCGTCGGCGGTCGTCGTCGCGTTGATGGACGCCACGCGCGTCTGCGAGGACGAGAGCGCGGCGGAGACGTCGAGCACGAGGTCGAGGCGGTCCTTGGCGTAAATGTCGAGCGCGGTCTGATACGATTCCTTGACGTCCGTGCCCCAGCTGACCTTGATCCAGCGGCCGCGCTCCTCGGGCTTTCTGCGCTCAATGGCGGCGTTGGGGCAGTCGCAGCGGTGGACGGACACACCGTAGCCGCGCGTGATGAAGCCGACGATCTCGTCGCCGGGGACAGGCGTGCAGCACTTGGAGAATTTGACAAGGCAGTTCGACAGCCCCTCGACCACGATGCCCTGCTCGCTCTTCGTGCGCTTGGGGACGGCGGGACGCGTCGCGCCGGAGTTGTCCACCGGCACGGTGGCGGCGCGCTCCTCCTTTCGCTGCTTTTCGAGCTTGACGATCTCGTCGTGGATGCGGTTGACGGCCTTCTGCGCGGAAAATCCGCCGTAGCCGATGGCGGCGTACATCTCATCCATCGAGCCGAACGACGTCTTCTTGAGAAGCGCGGCCTCGATGTCCGTGCCGAGCACGTCGCTCATCGGGATGCCGAGGTGCTTGAGCTCTGCTTCAAACGAGATGCGGCCGTTGATGATGTTTTCCTCGCGGCGCTCCTTTTTGAACCACTGGCGAATTTTGCTGCGTGCCTCGCTCGATTTGGCAATCTTGAGCCAGTCGCGGCTGGGGCCGTGCGCGTTTTTCGAAGTCAGAATTTCGACGATGTCGCCGTTTTTGAGCTGATAGTCGAGCGGGGCGATGCGCCCGTTGACCTTCGCGCCCGTCATGCGGTTGCCGATGGCCGAGTGGATGGAGTAGGCAAAGTCGATGGGCGTCGCGCCGGCGGGGAGGTTCGTCACGTCGCCGCGCGGAGAGAAGACGAAGACCTCGTCGGCGAACATGTCGACCTTGAGCGTGTGGACAAATTCCTCGGCGTCGGTGTTCTCCTGATTTTCAAGCAAACGGCGCACCCATTCGTAGTTGTGCTCGCCTGCGTTGCCGGAGATGCCCTGTTTGTACTTCCAGTGCGCGGCGACGCCGTATTCGGCGATCTCGTGCATCTCTTCGGTGCGGATCTGCACCTCGAACGGGATGCCGTCCGCACCGATGACGGTGGTGTGGAGCGACTGGTACATGTTCGGCTTGGGCGTGCCGATATAGTCCTTGAAACGACCCAGAATGGGACGGTAAAGGTCGTGGATGATGCCGAGCACGTTGTAGCAGTCGGCCACGGTGTCGACGATGACGCGGAACGCGAAGAGGTCGAGCACCTCGTCCATCGTCTTATTCTGCGCGTACATCTTGCGGTAGATGCTGTAGGGATGCTTCATGCGGCCGTAGACCTTGAGATACGGGACGTGCTGCTCTTTCAAGCGCGCCTCGATCTGCGCCTGCACGCGGTCCATAAAGGCCTCGTGCTCGGCCTCCTTGGCCGCGAGCGAGCGGGTGATCTCATCGTAGCCGACGGGATCCAAATACTTGAGGGACAAATCCTCAAGCTCCCACTTGATGCGCTGCATACCGAGACGGTGAGCGATGGGCGCGTAAATTTCCATCGTTTCGAGCGACTTCTGCCGCTGCTTTTCCGCCGTCTGGTACTCCATGGTGCGCATGTTGTGCGTGCGGTCGGCCAATTTGATGAGAATGACGCGGATGTCCTTGGCCATCGCCATGAGCATCTTGCGCAGGTTCTCCATCTGCTCTTCTTCCTTGCTGGCGTACTGCACGCGCGTCAGCTTGGAGACGCCCTCGACCAGGTCCGCGACCGCGGGGGAGAACTCCTTGGCGATCTCGGCATACGTGGCGGTGGTGTCCTCGATGCAGTCGTGCATGAGGGCGGCCTCGATGGACTCGCTGTCAAGCCGCAGCTCCTCTGCAATGATCTGCGCGACGGCGAGCGGGTGCGTGATAAACGGCGAGCCGTCCTTTCTGAGCTGACCGTTGTGGTGCGTGTCGGCATAGCGGAAGGCCTTGTCAATCTGGGCAAAGTCTGCGCTCGGGTTGTACTGGTGGATCGTCTCGACAAGGTGGTCGTACATACCGAGCACGAGCGTCGCCTGCTCGCCGGTCTCCACGCAGGTGCCGGGCGCGACGATCTGGAGGGGAGCCGAAGCGGTATTCTCTTTTAATGCTTTATCCTGTGCTGTCATATCCGAATCGTCTCCTTTAATTACGAAAGAAAGCCGTGCAGGGCGGAAAGGTAGGGACTCTTGTCAAGCTCGACCTTTTTTCCGTCCGCCGTCAGGCGGAGCGTGAGGGTCGTGTCCTTGCGCTCGATCGAAAGAAGCCCGCGCTCGGCAAAGACCTGTAAACACATCGCCGTGCGCAGAAACGTCTCCGCGCCGACCATTTCCGAGCTCAAATGCCGCAGCAGCGGCAGCATGGGCTCGCTGACGCCGTCAGGTCCGACCTCACGCTCTAAAACGCGCCACGCGCGCACGAACTGGTCGCGCGAGGGGAGCGCCCGCGCCGCGTCGCGCGGGGAGAGCGTGCCGCCGCTAATCAGCTCGCGGCAGAGGGAAAGCGCCTCATTCTCGCGCCCGCTGGGGTCGAGCGAGGGGCGCAGGTCGATGAGCTGGAGCTGGATGGAGCGCTGGGAGCGGAACTCGTTCACCTGCAGATAGAACGCCGCGTCCACACGCATACCCGCGCACACGCCGCACTCGTCGGCGGTGACGGAGAAGAAAATGCCGTCGAAATTCACGCGGCTTTTCTGTAGTTTCAGCTTTAAGTGCCGGTTCTGGCCCACGCCCTGCACGCTCTCGAGCGTTGCGCCGCGCAGGCAGAAGACGGGGCGGTTGTTGCCCGCGCCGTAGGGCTCGAGGAGCGAAAGTGCCTCGACCTCCTCAAGCGTGATGAGCGAGGGGTGCTGCAAGTCGACGTCGACGTCGAGCATCGACACCGGCGGATGCTCGCCCGTGTGGGCGCGCACATACTGGTTCATCCGCGTGCGGAACGCGGGGATGTTGCGCTCTTCGATCGTAAAGCCTGCGGCGAGCTCATGTCCGCCGAAGCTCACAAGAAGGTCGGAGCACGCTTCGAGCGCATTGAAGAGGTTGAAGCCGCCGTAGCTGCGGCACGAGCCCTTACCTGACCCGCCGGAGAGGTGGATCATAAAGCTCGGGCAGGAGAATTTTTCGGAAAGTCTCGACGCCACAATGCCCACGACGCCTTGATGCCAGTCCTCGCTGGACAACACGAGCGCACTGCGCTCGCTCTCGGGGAGGTCCTCCATCTGCTCGATGGCGCGGCGGAAAATGTCCTGCTCCACGCTCTGGCGCTCGCGGTTGAGCTCGCACAGCTCGCGCGCGAGCTTTTCCGCGCGGACGGGATCGTCGGTGAGCAACAATTCCGCGGCCAACTCGGCGCGGCCCATGCGGCCCGCGGCGTTGATGCGCGGGGCGAGCACAAAGCCGATCTGGATCGACGAGATGGGGCGCGACGTGAGCCCCGCCTCGCGCAGCAGCGCGTGCAGCCCCGTAAAGTCGCTGCGGTCGATGCTCTCAAGCCCGCACTGCACGATGGTGCGGTTCTCGCCCTCCATGCGCATGACGTCGGCGATCGTGCCGATGGCGGCAAGCGTGCAGTAGCGCGCAAACAGCGCATCCTCGCGCCCCTCGCCAAGGGCCAAAACGAGCTTGAGCGCGACGCCCACACCCGCCAAGTGCTTGAAGGGATACGAGCAGTCGGGCCGGTGGGGGTCGACGACGGCCACGGCGGCGGGGAGCTGCTCCTTGCACTCGTGGTGGTCGGTGATGACAAGATCGACGCCGAGCGTCGCGGCGTAGGCCGTCTCGTCCACGCCCGTGATGCCGCAGTCGACCGTGACGATCAGCGTCACGCCGGACTCGGAAAGTGCGCGGATGGCGTCACAGCCGAGGCCGTAGCCCTCCTCGATGCGGCGGGGGATGTGCATCGTCACATCCGCCCCGCGCGAGCGGAGATAATCGGTCAGAAGGCAGGTCGAGGTGATACCGTCCACGTCGTAGTCGCCGAAGACCGCCAGCTTTTCGCCGTTTTCAAGCGCTTTCGAGATGCGCGCGACGGCCTTGTCCATATCCTTCATCAAAAACGGGGAGTAGGCGAGCGTCTTCTCGCGCTCGAGCGCTTCGGCGGCCTGCTCGCTCGTTTGAACGCCGCGTGCGGCCAGCACCGACGAGACAAGATAGGGGTATCCCGCGTCCATCAGCGTCTTGATGGCATCCTCCGGCGCGGCGGGGATCTGCCAGTGCTCGTACTTCATGTTTCGGCTCACCTTCTTTCTTTTGAGAACTTTTGGGCATACTATCTCAGGCAATACTGCCTCATCATACTAATACAATCTATTATTTTAACAAAAACCACCGCAAAGGTAAAGAGGAAATTTGACTATCTACGCGACTTTGTGCTACAATACGGCAGAAAGATCACCCAAAAGGGGGAAAATACCAATGAAACAGATCATGACGCGCCTGACGGCGCTTCTTCTTGCGCTCGTGATGACCACGACGCTCGCGCTTGCCGCCAACAAATCCGGCTATTCCGACGTGCCGGACAAGAACTGGGCGAGCCAAAGCATCACGCAGTGCAAGCAGTACAATTTATTGCAGGGCATCGGAGGCGGCAAGTTCGGCCTCGGACAGAAGATGACGCGCGCGGCCTATGCCGCGGCGCTCTGCCGCCTGATGGGCTGGAAGACCGTAACGCCCGAAAAGGGCAGCTATACCGACAATCAGGATGCGAAAAAGTGGTATTATAGCGCCATTGAGACCGCGAGCGCGCACGACGTGTTCTCCGGCCACAGCACGACCTGCCGACCGAACGACCCCATCACGCGTGAGGAGATGGCCGCGATGACCGTCCGCGCACTGGGGTACAGCACGCTTTCCGGCACGGTGCAGGATGAGTGCCCGTTCACCGATGTTTCGACGAATCCCGGCTATATCACGCTCGCCTGGCGCATGGGCCTTGTGGTGGGTATGAACTTAACGACGTTCGCGCCGAAAAACGACACGACGCGCGAGCAGGCCGCGGCGGTGCTGCTGCGCGCCTACAACGGCCCCAAGGCCAAAGTCAGCGTGACGAGCGTGAGCGCGGCACCCTCTGGCGCGGTGCCGGTTGAGAGCCTGACGGGCACGAGCGGCGCGGTGCCGCTGTCCCCGCGCGCGGCGGTGGAGCAGGTCTACGACGCGGCGGTCAAGGCCGGCAAGGGCGGCAGCGTGGTCATCAACGCCGTCCCCGCGGCGCAGAGCGTGAAAGGCGGCAAGGTGGGCGCGCTGCGCGAGCTGACGCAGGACGAGCTGAGCGCGTACTTGAGCGACAGCGCCGTGCAGAGAGCGCGCTCGAACCGCTTCGACAGCTCGTACCTTCTCTGTAAGGAAAAGGACGGCTCCACGATCATCGTCTGGTACGAGAGCGAGGCGGACATCGCCGAAAAGACCGAGCTCTGCGCGCTGCTCGGCATCAAGAGCGTCTACGTGCTGAAGTAAAACAAAAAATGACAGAGGGATATCTCATGCGAGATATCCCTCTTTTTTGCTGCGTTCAGAAGTTGTCGTTCCAGGAGTCGAAGTGCGGCGGCTCGTTTACCTGCGGCGCGGTGGCGAGCTGGTAGAAGCGGCAGATGGAAAGATTCAGATACGGTGTCAGGTAAACGCCCACACCGGCGGCGAGCACGCTCAGCAGCAGCGAGCCAAACATGATGCCGAGGAAGCTGTCGGGCAGGAGGGCGGCGACGAGCAGCTCGTAGATGAGGAAAATGCCCAGCACCAGCAGCGACCAGCCGATGAAGCTGAGCTGGAGCACAAACAGCTGCCACTTGTAGCCGAAGGTCTGCCGCTTGCTCAGATCGAGCGCCTCCATCACGCCGAGCTCGGGATTTTCGCACAGGTTCAGCATGGCGAACGAGTAGCGGTAGGCCGCGATGATGCCGGGGATGACGAAAAGCATCGACCACAGGAAGATGAAAACGCCCTCGACGATGGAAAGCAGGATGACCTTCCCGGCAAAGGGGAACGCGTCAAAAAGGCTCTCATAAGGCATTTCCTCGCGGCGTAGGATGCCGAAGCAGTAGCAGTAATACCCTGCGTTCAGAACGAGTGCGACGAGGCCGACGAGGATGCTCACAAAGCTGAATGAGAGCACTGTGAAGCCGCCGGCAGAGTCGATCATATAGCTTACGCCCGAGTTGATCATATCGAGCACAAGGGTGATGAGAAGATAGAAAAGCGTCATCCGGAAGGGATTGACCTCACCGGTGCGCAGCAGTGAGCGCGATTCTGCCTTGATCGCGCCGATATCGAGCTGCATGGGCATAAAAAAGCTCCTTTCTTGCCGGAACGGGGAAAAACGGACGGCAAAGTGCGGAAAATGCACGAAATTCATAAAAATAGTAATACATAATTATAGCATCGCGTCCGGGACACGTCAAGAAGCGGAGAAATGGGTTATTCCCTCCGCGGGCCGCCGAAAGGCGAATTGTTTGGCAAAATGCTGTTTTTGCGAAAAAATGACGGCGAAATCTGATAAATTATGTAGGAAAATGATGGTCATGAAGAATATTTTCTGGACAAGAGAAAAGAAAGGGGATATAATCTATCCGATTATGGAGCAGTGTTTCCGCTGCTCTGGCAGTATAAAGATGAGGTGAAGACTATGGCACAAGCTTTCTTTGGCGGCGTTCATCCCAATGATATGAAGGCTGCTACCAATGAAAAGGCCATCGAGCAGTTACAAGCCCCTGCTCAGGTGGTGATCCCCATGTCGATGCACTTCGGCGCACCCTGCACCCCGACGGTCTCCAAGGGCGACTATGTCAAGCTTGGACAGAAGATCGGCGAATTCAAAGGTCTCGGCGCTCCCATTCACGCAAGCGTATCCGGTACGGTCGCTGCGGTGGAGCCCCGTCCCTATTCCATGGGCGGCAAGGTCATGTCCGTTGTCATCGACAATGACTTCAAGGACGACTTGAGCGAGGAAGTCCATGCTCCGGCCGACCCCGACGCGCTGAGCGTGGAGGAAATGGTCGAAATGGTCAAGCAGGCCGGTATCGTCGGTATGGGCGGCGCAACGTTCCCCACGCACACGAAGATCTCCAGCGGCATCGGCAAGGTCGATACCGTCATCATCAACGGCGCGGAGTGCGAGCCCTACATCACCGGAGACCATCGCGCGATGCTTGAGCGCCCCGCTGAGATCATCGGCGGCTGCTGCTACCTCGCCAAGATGTTCGGCGTGAGCAAGGTCGTCATCGGCGTGGAGGACAACAAGAAAAACGGCATCGAGTCCCTCAACAAGGTCATCGCCGAGCAGAAGGCTCCCGTCGTGGTCGAGGCGCTGCGCTGCCGCTACCCGCAGGGCGGTGAAAAGCAGCTCTGCCAGGCCATCACCGGCAAGCAGGTTCCCCCGGGCGGTCTGCCCGCGAGCATCGGCTGCGCCGTGTTCAATATCAACACCACCATCGCCATCTACCATGCCATCAAGGACGGCATGCCCGTGGTGCGCAAGGTCGTCACCGTGTCCGGCAGCGGCGTTGTGGAGCCGAAGAACCTCGAGTGCCCGATCGGCACGCCCGTTTCGCTCCTGTTCGACGCCTGCGGCGGCTTGAAGGACGAGACGTTCAAGCTCATCGCCGGCGGCCCGATGATGGGTATGGCGCAGGCCTCCGCCGACTTCCCCGTGGCCAAGGGCACGGGCGCGGTGCTGGCATTTGCGGGCAACGAGAACAAGGTCTCCGAGGACCCGACCTGCATCCGCTGCGGCCGCTGCGTCGAGGCCTGTCCCATGCACCTCGAGCCCCTGTACCTCTATTTATATGTGCAGAAGAACCGCATCGAGGATCTCGAGGCGGCGCACGTCATGGACTGCATCGAGTGCGGCGCGTGCTCTTACATCTGCCCGGGCCGCCTGCACCTGACGCATTCGTTCAAGGTCGGCAAGCAGAAGGTCAAGGAAGCCGCCGCCAAGGCCAAGGCCGCGGCTGAGGCTGCCAAGGCTGCCGAAGAAGCAAAGAAGGAGGCTTAAGAGATGCTGAATGATTATAAGGGTCTGAAGCTCATCGCTTCCTCCAACCCCCATATCCGCAACAATGAAGACACGCGCTCGATCATGCTCGACGTGATCATCGCGCTGTGCCCCGCGCTCATCATGAGCGTCATCCGTTTCGGTTTCCGCGCGCTGATCTCCGTGCTCGTGAGCGTGGTTTCCGCGATGTTTTTCGAGTGGCTCTACCGTAAGCTGATGCACAAGACGCAGACGCTCGGCGACCTGTCCGCCGCCGTCACCGGTGTCCTGCTCGCGTTCGTCTGCCCCGTGACGCTTCCCTACTGGATGCTGATCGTCGGCAACTTCTTCGCAATTTTTGTTGTCAAGCAGCTCTACGGCGGCCTTGGCAAGAACTTCCTGAACCCCGCGCTGGCCGGCCGTGCCGCGCTCGTCGCGTGCTACACGAGCCAGATGACCTCCTGGATCGACCCGGCCTCCGGCAAGGCACCGCTCTTCGGCGGCGCTGACGTCGTGACCGCGGCCACTCCGCTTGCGATGATGAAGGGCGGCGAGTTTGCCGAGGTGACGGCACAGTACAGCCTTTCCGACATGTTCATCGGCAACATCGGCGGCTCTCTCGGTGAGATCTCCGCGATGATGCTGCTCATCGGCGGATTGTACTTAATTTTCCGCAAGGTCATCTCCTGGCAGATCCCCGTTGCCTACATCGGCACGGTGGCAGTCCTCACGTTCCTCTTCCCCCAGGGCAACGACGCGATGAGCTGGATGCTCTACAACGTGCTCGGCGGCGGCCTGTTCCTCGGCGCGTTCTTCATGGCCACTGACTATGTCACCTCGCCCGTCACGAAGAAGGGCCAGCTGATCTTCGGCATCGGCTGCGGTCTCATCACGGTGTTCATCCGCTACTTTGGTTCTTATCCCGAGGGCGTTTGCTATTCCATCCTTGTGATGAACTGCTGCACCTGGATCATTGACAAGTACACCAAGCCCACCCGCTTCGGCGTAGATAAGAAAGCAGCGAAGGAGGCGGCAAAGAAATGAAGATCGAAGGTAAATTCATTTTCAAGGTAGCCGGTACGCTGACGGCGATCTCGTTGGTCGTCGCGCTGCTGCTGGGCCTGACCAACATGCTGACCGCGGACAAGATCGCGGCCATCAACAAGCAGAAGACCGAGGCGGCGCTCGCCAAGGTCGTCTCTGCGGCCGACTGCGAGTTCCCCCCGATGGAGGAGATCCCGCAGGCCATGATCGACGCTGCCAACGAACAGGGCGGCAAGCTGAGCGAGGTCTATGAGGTTAAGTCTGGCGGCGACACCATCGGCTATGCCTTCAAGGTCACCGCGAGCGGCTCTCAGGGCAACATCGTGATGATCGTCGGCGTGGACACCGACCTCACCGTCACGGGCGTTTCCATCGTCAACAACTCCGAGACCAAGGGCATCGGCTCCAAGGTCATGGACAATGAAGCGACCTCCGCAGGCACCGGCGCGCTCGATCAGTTCGTCGGCAAGTCCGGCGCGGGCACGCTCGTCGTCAAGCAGAACATCGACGCCGTCACCGGCGCGACGGTCTCCACCAAGGGCGTGACCAAGGGCGTCAACGCCGCTCTGGCTGCCGCCGAGGCCATGAACTGAGAAAGGGGGAACGATCTATGAATTTCAACAAACAGCTCAAAGACGGTCTGATCTACCAAAACCCCGTTCTGGTGCAGGTGCTCGGTATGTGCTCCACCATGGCCATCACCACGAGTGTGTCGAACGGCCTTGGTATGGGCCTCTCCGTTCTCGTCATTCTGACGCTTTCCAACATCTTTATTTCCCTTCTGCGCAAGATCATCCCCAACGAAGTGCGTATCGCGTGCTATATCGTCGTCATCGCGGGCTTCGTCACGATCGTTGACCTATGCTTACAGGCGTTTGTTCCCGCCATCGCCAATAGCCTTGGCGTGTTCATCCCGCTGATCGTCGTCAACTGCATCATCCTCGGCCGCGCCGAGGCCTTTGCCAGCAAGAACTCCGTCGCCGCCTCCGCGGTGGACGGCATCTGCCAGGGCATCGGCTACACGGTGGTGCTGCTGATCCTGAGCGCGTTCCGCGAGCTCTTCGGCGCCGGCACGCTGCTCGGCGTGCAGATCATGCCTTCTTCCTATGTTCCCGCCGGTATGCTCACGCTGCCCGTCGGCGGCTTCCTCTGCCTCGGCACGCTGATCGCCATCATGCAGTGGGCGCTTGCCAGAAGCGAGAAGAAGAACGCGGAAAAGAAAGAAACGGAGGGTAAATAAAAATGAGTGTGACTAAGTTACTTGCTATTTCCCTCGGCGCGATCCTGACGAATAACTTCATCTTCTCGCAGTTCTTGGGTATCTGCCCGTTCCTCGGCGTGTCGAAAAAGAGCGACACCGCCGTCGGTATGGGTCTTGCCGTTACGTTCGTCATGGGCCTTGCCTCGGCGTTCTGCTACGGCGTGAACATCATCCTCGTCAAGCTCGGTCTCGGCTACATGCAGACCGTCGCCTTCATTCTCGTGGTGGCGAGCCTCGTGCAGTTCATCGAGATGTTCCTCAAAAAGTCCATGCCGACGCTCTACACGGCCCTCGGTGTGTACCTGCCGCTGATCACCACCAACTGCGCCGTTCTCGGCGTGGTGCTGCTCAACGTGCAGAACGACTACAACTTCATCGGATCCGTGGTGTACGGCATCACCGGCGGCCTTGGCTTCCTGCTGGCGATCTACCTGTTCTCCACGGTGCGCGAGCGCCTGGAGTTTGCCGACTATCCCAAGGCATTTGAAGGCTTCCCCATCGCGCTGATCACCGCAGGCCTGATCGCCCTTGCATTCATGGGCTTCTCCGGCCTGCAGGTGTGGCCCATGTAAGGAGGGAACGAAGAAATGATGAATGTAATTTTTGCTGTTCTCGTGCTGGGCGTGATCGCCGTCGTGTTCGGCCTGATCCTGTCCGTTGCGGCCAAGGCCTTTGAGGTCAAGGTCGATGAGCGCCTGCCCAAGATCCAGGCCTGCCTCGCCGGCGCAAACTGCGGCGGCTGCGGCTATCCCGGCTGCGCGGGCTGCGCCGAGGCAATTCTTGCCGGTAAGGCTCCCGTCACCGCCTGCGCGCCCGCGGGCGCAGAGGGCGCTGCCAAGATCGCTGAGATCATGGGCATGGAAGCCCCCAGCGGCGAAAAGCAGGTCGCGCACGTGCTGTGCAACGGCGGCGAGGCCTCTGTGAAGAATTTCGAGTATGTCGGTCTTCACGACTGCGTCGCCGCGACGAAGGTCGCCGGCGGCCCGACCGCCTGCTCCTTTGGCTGCATGGGCTTTGGCACCTGCGTGGCCGCCTGCCAGTTCGACGCCATCCATATCAATGCACAGGGCGTCGCCGAGGTCGACAAGGAGAAGTGCACCAACTGCGGCGCCTGCCGCGAGGCCTGCCCGCGCAAACTGATCGTCGAGGTGCCCTACAAGCAGAAGGTCTTCGTCAACTGCTCGAACAAGGAGAAGGGCCCCGCCGTTACGAAGGTGTGCGCCAACTCCTGCATCGCCTGCGGCATGTGCGAGCGCACCTGTAAGTTCGACGCCATCCACGTCGTCAACAACGTGGCCGTCATCGACTACACCAAGTGCAAAAACTGCACCATGTGCGCCAAGGCCTGCCCGCGCAACGCCATCGAGCCCATCCCGACCCCCGAGGAGAAGGAGAAGTTCAAGGCCGCGCAGAAGGCTGCCGCCGAGCGCAAGGCCGCTGCCGCCAAGGCAGCCGCCGAAGCCAAGGCTGCTGAAGCCGCGAAAGCCGCCGAAGCGCCCAAGGCCGAATAAAGGTTCTTAAAAAAAGAGGAACGCGAAATGCGTTCCTCTTTTTTTTATTCTTCAAAAAGCGGCGTTGCCGCTTTTGGAGAAGGTTTGCACTGCGCGTGCGTTGCAGCGGAGCGCATCCCTTTCAAATGAGGGACAACATCACTCATTTGAGACGTTCACAAACTGTTTACACTGCGTCCTATTGACAATGGGAAATGTCGGTGGTACACTGCGTTTAGCACTCGAGGGAAAGGAGTGCTAAAGCTACGAAAGGAGCGCGGCGTATGGACTTGACCGAGCGCAAAAAGCAGATTCTCAAGCGCGTTGTCGAGGATTACATCGCCGCGGCTGAGCCGGTCGGCTCCAAGGCGCTGGCCGAGGAGATGGGCGGTTCGGTGAGCTCCGCGACCATCCGCAACGAGCTTGCGGACCTGGTCGAAATGGGCTACCTTGAGCAGCCGCACACGTCCGCCGGACGCGTGCCGTCGCCGAAAGGTTACCGCTTGTACGTCAACGAGCTGATGGAAAAGCGCGAGGTCTCCGAAACAGAAGCGGAGGAGATCAACGAGCAGCTAAAGTCCAAGCTCAGCGGCACGGACAGCGTGATCGCCAAGGCGGGGCAGATGGTGTCGAGCATCGTCAATTACCCCGTGTACAGCGTGACGGGCGGACGGCGCGAGGCGAGCGTCAAGCGCTTCGAGCTCATCGCGGTCGATGAAATGAGCTTCATCGTCGTGGTGATGGGCGAGGATAACCGCGTGAAGAGCCAGCTCCAGCGCTCGGACCTCCCGTTCGACAGCCAGCGGCTTGCGGACGTCAAGGAGCTTTTGAACACGCACTTCACCGGCCGGAGCGCCGATGAGATGAGTGCAAGGCTGATGAGCCTTTCCGAGCAGCTTTCGCCCGAGCTGTTTTTAGTGGTGTCCAAGGCGGTCGAATATGCGATCGGTGTGCTCGAGCAGAGCGCGCAGCGCAATGTGGAGACCGCGGGTGCGAGCCAGATCTTGAAAATGCCTGAGTACCGCGATGTCGACAAGGCGCACGATCTCGTGACATTCCTTGTGGATAACAAGGAAGAGCTTCCCGTGCCGGATGACGGCGCGCCGCTCAAGATCCTGATCGGGCCGGAAAACGTGAACGAGGCGCTCAAGGAAACGAGCGTGGTCGTCGCCAGCTACGATATCGGCGACGGGATGCGCGGCCTCGTCGGTGTGGTGGGTCCCACCAGAATGGACTACGCCACCGTGACGGCGCGGCTGAGTTATTTTGCAGACAGCCTGACGCGGATGTTCGGCAAGAACGAGCTTCCGCCCAAGGAAGAAGATAAGGAGTAAGAAATGGGTAAGAAAGACAAGCAGAACGCGGCGGAGAGCACGCCGGAAAAGAACACGGCGCAGCAGCCGACAGCAGACGAAGCGGCCAAGACCGCAGAGACCGCCAAGGCTGACGAGACCGCTGAGAAGAGCGCGGAGCCCGAGACCTTCACCGTCACGCGCGAGCAGATGGAGAAGATGGAAGGCCTTGCCAAGTCGCTTGCCGACGAGCAGGACAAATACCTGCGCCTTGCCGCCGAGTACGACAACTACCGCAAGCGCACCGCGAAGGAAAAGGAAAACCTTTATGCCGACGCGAAGATCGACACGATCAAGGCGCTGCTGGGCGTTTACGATAACCTCGAGCGCGGCCTTGCCCAGTACGGCGACGAGGAGTCGCCCCACCGCAAGGGCCTTGAGATGGTGTTCAACCAGTTCAAAGAGAGCCTCAAAAAGCTGGGCGTTGAAACGATGGACGCCGCCGGAAAGCCCTTTGACCCTGAAAAGCACAACGCCGTGATGCATGTGGAAGACGAAAACTACGGGGAAAACACCGTGGTCGAGGTGCTCCAGCAGGGCTTCACGTTGGGCGATAAGGTGCTGCGATTTGCCATTGTAAAAGTGGCCAATTAAAGTGCAAATTCCGCGCGGAAGCGCGAAATGATAAATTTATTTCGTTAACAAAAAAATTAAGATAGATCTTAGGAGGACAACATTATGTCTAAAGTTATCGGTATTGACCTTGGTACTACCAACTCTTGTGTGGCCGTGATGGAAGGCGGCGAAGCCGTCGTCATCCCCAACGCCGAAGGCAACCGCACCACCCCGTCCGTCGTCGCGTTCAGTAAGACCGGCGAGCGTATGGTCGGCCAGGTCGCAAAGCGTCAGGCCATCACCAACCCCGACCGCACGATCTCTTCGATCAAGCGTGAGATGGGTTCCGATTATAAAGTCGAGGTCGACGGTAAGAAGTACACCCCGCAGGAGATCAGCGCGATGATCCTGCAGAAGCTCAAGAGCGACGCTGAGGCTTACCTCGGCGGCCCCGTGAGCGAAGCCGTCATCACCGTTCCCGCTTACTTCACCGATGCGCAGCGTCAGGCGACCAAGGACGCCGGTAAGATCGCCGGCCTCGAGGTCAAGCGTATCATCAACGAGCCGACGGCCGCGGCCCTCGCCTACGGCGTCGACAAGGAGCAGAGCCAGAAGGTCATGGTCTACGACCTCGGCGGCGGTACGTTCGATGTCTCCATCCTCGATATCGACGACGGCGTTATTGAGGTTCTGGCCACCGCGGGCAACAACCGCCTCGGCGGCGACGACTTCGATGAGTGCATCATGAAGTGGATGGTCAGCGAGTTCAAGCGTACCGACGGCGTCGACCTCAGCGGCGACAAGGTCGCCATGCAGCGCTTGAAGGAAGCTGCCGAGAAGGCCAAGATCGAGCTCTCCGGCGTGACCTCCACCAACATCAACCTCCCGTATATCACGGCCGACGCTACCGGCCCGAAGCACCTCGACCTGACCCTCACGCGCGCTAAGTTCAACGAGCTGACCGCGCACCTGGTCGAAGCCACTGCCGGCCCTGTCCGTCAGGCGCTCAGCGATGCGGGCCTCACCGGCAACGACATCCACAAGGTTCTGATGGTCGGCGGCTCCAGCCGTATCCCCGCCGTGCAGGAAATGGTCAAGAAGCTCACCGGCAAGGAAGGCTTCAAGGGCATCAACCCCGATGAGTGCGTCGCCATGGGCGCGGCTCTTCAGGCGGGCGTGCTGACCGGCGACGTCAAGGGCCTGCTGCTTCTCGATGTCACCCCGCTGAGCCTCGGCATCGAGACGATGGGCGGCGTGTGCACCAAGCTCATCGACCGCAACACCACCATCCCCGTGAAGAAGAGCCAGATCTTCTCCACCGCCGCCGACAACCAGACGAGCGTTGAAGTCAACGTTCTGCAGGGCGAGCGTGAGATGGCCGCTGCCAACAAGAGCCTCGGCCGCTTCCACCTCGATGGCATCGCTCCGGCCCGCCGCGGCGTGCCTCAGATCGAGGTCACATTCGATATCGACGCCAACGGCATCGTGAACGTCAGCGCGAAGGACCTCGGCACCGGCACCGAGCAGCACATCACCATCACCTCTTCCTCCAACATGAGCAAGGAGGATATCGAAAAGGCCGTCAAGGACGCCGAGCAGTACGCCGCTGAGGACGCCAAGATCAAGGAAAAGGTCGAAGTCCGCAACCAGGCCGACCAGATGGTCTACCAGAGCGAGAAGACCCTCGGCGAAGTGGGCGACAAGATCCCCGCGGACGAGAAGGCCAAGGTTCAGAGTGGTATCGACAAGCTGAAGGAAGTCCTCAAGGGCGACGATACCGACGCCATCAAGAGCGCGACCGAAGAGCTCACGCAGATGTTCTACCAGATGAGCGAGAAGCTCTATCAGCAGGCGAACCCGCAGGGCGGCGCACAGGCCGGTCCTGACATGGGCGGCCAGAACGGCGGCGCGCAGACCGGCCCGAACGGTCAGCAGTATTATGATGCTGACTACAAGGTCGTGGATGACGACGACAACAATAAGAAGTAATTTGAAACCGATCGACGCAGCGGGGACAGTTTATACTGCCCCCGATTGCGGCGTTTTTAGGAGCGTAGTCTATGGCTGAAAATAAAAGAGACTATTACGAGGTGCTCGGCGTTTCCAAGGGCGCTTCGGAAGAAGAGATCAAAAAAGCATACAAAAAGCTCGCACGCAAGTATCATCCCGACATGAACCCCGGCGACAAGGAAGCCGAGGAGAAGTTCAAGGAGATCAACGAGGCGAACGAGGTTTTGAGCGACCCAGACAAGAAGGCGCGCTACGACCAGTTCGGCTTTGCGGGCGTTGACCCGAATTACGGCGCAGGCGCCGCCGGTGGCGGTGCTTACGGCGCGGGCGGGTTCGACTTCGGCGACCTCGGCGATATCTTCGGCAGCTTCTTCGGCGGGGGCTTCGGCGGCGCGCGCGCGAACCCCAACGCGCCCCAGCGCGGCGAAAGCCTGCGCACGAGCGTGAACATCAGCTTTGAAGAGGCGGCCTTCGGCTGCGAGAAGGAAGTCAGCATCGACCGCATCGAGCAGTGTCCTGACTGCCGCGGCTCGGGCTGCGCCAAGGGCACGACCGCCGAGGTATGTCCTGACTGCCGCGGCAGCGGCGTGATCCAGCAGCGCCGCCAGACGCCGCTGGGCTATATGTCGACGTCGGCCCCCTGCCAGCGCTGCGGAGGCAAGGGTAAGATCATTCATCAGCCCTGCCCCAAGTGCGGCGGCAAGGGCATGATCCGCCACCGCAAGACCATCAAGGTCAGCATTCCTGCGGGCATCGACAACGGGCAGACCATTTCGCTGCGCGCGCAGGGCAACGCGGGCAAGAACGGCGGCCCCGCGGGCGACCTTCTGATCGTTGTGTCCGTGCGTCCGCACGAGATCTTCCGCCGCGAGGGCACGAGCGTCCTGTGCGAAGCGCCCATCACGTTCACACAGGCGGTGCTCGGCGCGGAGCTTGAGATCCCGACGATCGACGGCAAGGTGAAGTACACCATCCCCGAGGGGACGCAGAGCGGCACGACGTTCCGCCTGAAAGGCAAGGGCATCCCCGGCCTCAACGGCCGCGGCCGCGGCGACCAGTACGTCACTGTGTATATCGAGACGCCGCGCAACCTGAACCGCGAGCAGAAGGAAGCGCTCAAGAAGTTCAGCGAGTCGCTCGGCGAGAAGAATTATGAGGAACACAAGAGCTTTTTCGGAAAGTTCAAGCTGTAACGAATAGAAGATGTATTTATCCGATTATCACACCCACTGTTCGCTTTCGTTCGACTCGAAAACGCCGGTGGAAGACATGGTGCGCGCGGGCATCGCGCAGGGTTTGCAGGAAATGTGCCTGACCGACCATGTAGACCTGTTCCGCCCGAGGGAGACGGCACACTGGGAGCACGATTTTTCGAATCGTGAAGAGACCTTTGCGCGCGCCGACCAGGCGGACGGGAAGATCATCGTCCGCCGCGGTATCGAGCTCGGCGAGGCGATGCGCGACTTTGCCTACGCAGACGAGCTGCTCTCGCGTTTGCCGGAGCTCGACTTTGTCATCGGCTCGCAGCATCAGCTGTCGGAAAAGTACGATTGGAACGACCTCTACTTCATGCCCGAGGCCACGGAGCAGGAGGCGCGCGAGCAGATCGCGGACTATTTAACGCTCGTTCTGGAGACGGCCAAGTGGGGGAAGTTCTCTGTGCTCGGCCACCTGACGCTGCCTCTTCGCTACATGAACGAAAACCACGGTATGCACATGAGTTTCGACGGTTTTGAGGACGAGGTGGCGCAGGTGTTCCGCGCGCTCATTGAAAACGGCTGCGGCATCGAGTGCAACGTCAACCGCGGCAACACGCCGCTGCCGGACGCCAAATGGCTGAGGCTCTATCACGAGCTCAGCGGCGAGATCATCACCATCGGCACCGACGCGCATACGCCGGAATTCGTCGGCATGCGCGCCCGCGAGACGCAGGAGCTTTTAAAGAGCTGCGGCCTCAACTATGTGTGCACGTTTGAAAAGAAAAAACCGGTCTTTCACAAAATCTGACTGACAAAAGGAGAAAAACTATGAAGATCGCATTGGGCTGTGACCACGGCGGATACGCCATGAAGGAAGACATCAAAAAGCAGCTGGAGGGCCTGGGCCACGAGGTCAAGGACTGCGGCACCTATTCCACCGAGAGCTGCGACTATCCCATTTTCGGCGAGGCCGCCGCGCGTGCCGTCGCGAGCGGAGAGTGCGAGTACGGCATCGTCGTGTGCACGACGGGCATCGGCATCTCCATTGCGGCGAACAAGGTCAAGGGCATCCGCTGCGCGCACTGCGCCGATACGCTCGAAGCGCAGCTGTGCCGCCAGCACAACAACGCCAACATGATGGCCATCGGTGCGGGATTCACAGGCCCGAAGCTGGCCGCGGCCATGGTTGAGACGTTCCTCTCCACCGCGTTTGAGGGCGGCCGCCACGCCCGCCGCGTCGCGCTGATGGACGCTATCGAGGGCTAAAGCATACAAAAGCGGAAAATCAACAAAAACCGAAAGGTTTTTGTTGATTTTTTTGCTCTCAAAAGGTAAACTGTTGCACGAGAAAAAGGAGGCGGATGCAGACAATGGCAAGAAGATCGAGCGGAACGAAGGGCTATACCGGTTATCGCGGGCGCAGGCGCGGCAGAGGCGTGCTGGCCGTGGTGCTGGTGGTCATTTTGCTGCTGGCGTGCGGCTTTTTGTTTGCGCAGCGCTATATGGTATACGATGCGGACGGCTCGGTCCGCTTTGAGTTCCCCTGGATAAAGAAGACCCCACAGGACGATAGCGTAAATGACGGCGACAGCGGCGACGATAAGAAGCAGGACGACCTTGAGATCACGGTGCAAAAGCCCGTCATCAAGGATACCTACGCAGTCGAGCTGGGTGCGGACGCGCTCGGCAACGATTGGCAGGCAGCACTCGATGGCCTTGATAAGGACGTGAACGCCGTGGCGGTCGAGCTCAAGGACGCGAGCGGCAAGCTCTACTATAATTCCAAAGTGCAGGGCGCGATCGACTGCGGCGCGGTGGCCGGGAACAGCACATCGGACACGGCCATTCAGGGCCTTGTCGACTCGGACTACTATACGATCGGCCGCATCAGCACGCTCCACGACAGCCTGTATGCCTACAAGCACATGACGGACGCCGCCGTGTGCCAGCTGACGGGCTTTGTCTGGTACGATACGAACAGCACGCACTGGCTCGCGCCCGAAAAGCAGGCCGCGCGCCAGTATGTGACCGATATCGTCACGGAATGCGCACAGATGGGCTTTGATGAGCTGCTGCTCGACGATTTCCACTACCCGCGCGAGGGGCGCATGAGCCGCATCAAGACGGACGAGCGCACCATGACGCAGCAGGAGGCGCTTGCGCTGCTCGCCGACGATATCCACACCGCGCTTGAGCAGGCGGGCTACAAGGGCAAGCTCTCCGTCAGCGTGGACGCGGACATCGCGCTTGCAGGCAGCGAAGAGAAGTCCGGCATCGTGATGAGCGAGCTCACGGAAAAGTTCGACCGCGTGTACGTCAAGGTCACGGCAGACCAGCTCGAGAGCGTCACCGAGGCGATGAAGGCCTACGACGTCGAGTTCGTCCCCATCGTGACGGAGGCGACGGACAGCGGCAGCTATCTGATCGAAAAGTGAAAAGGCGAAGGGCGGGCCGCTGATACCTCAGCGGCCCGCTTTTTGCGCAAAAAGGGAAAAGGGCACGGGGCAGCGAAGGCTGTCCCGTGCTTTTTTTGATGTGAAGAAAGACGAGGGGGGACGCCCCGTTCGAGCGTTGGAAAAGCGTTGATAACCGCTTTGAGACATAATGCACAAAAGTTGAATGAATTCAACGTAATTTAAACGCTTGATTTTGTGCAAAATGGATAGTATACTGTTGCCCATACCAAAAAAAGGGCCCTCGAGGGCCGCTGCGCCCGCGCGGGAAAGAATATGCCCGCGGGCGAAAAAGAGGATATGAGACGCCCGCTCTCCGGTGAGTGAGAGACCTGTCGCAGCTCACGGAGCGGCTGAAACGGGAGAATAAGGCCAATACGGAACAAACAGCAAATTCTGCACAGGAGATAGAACATCATGCTTGAAAACAACCACACGATCCACCTGACGCTCAACGGCGAGAGCCGCGCGTTCACGGTGGAGCCGCAGGAGACGCTTCTGCACGTGCTGCGCGAGCGCGCGCACCTGACGGGCGCGAAGAAGGGCTGTGACCTTGGCGAATGCGGCGCCTGCACGGTCATCATGGACGGCCGCGCGGTGAACTCGTGCTGTGTGTTCGCCATCGAGGCGGACGGCAGCACGGTCGAGACCATCGAGGGCATCGGCACTGCCGACGAGCCGCACCCGCTGCAGCAGGCGTTTATCGACGCCGGTGCCATCCAGTGCGGCTACTGCACGCCCGGAATGATCATGGCGGCCAAGGCACTGCTCGACCGCAACTCCCATCCCACGCGCGAGGAGATCCACGCCGCCATGTCCGGCAACCTCTGCCGCTGCACGGGCTACACGAAGATCGAGGAGGCCATCGTCGCGGCTTCCAGGGTCATTGAACAGTACGCGAACGGAAAGGGGGCACAGCAGTGATGGAGCAGCATCATTTCGACATTGTCAACCACGCCACGCCGCGCCTTGAGTCCATGGATAAGGCGCTGAGCCGCGGCAAGTACACCGACGACTTAGAGCTTCCCAACATGGCCTACGCCGCGCTCGTGCGCTGCCCGTATTCCCACGCCAAGGTGCTGAGCATCGATGTGAGCGAGGCGGAAAAGGTTCCCGGATACCTCGGCTGCGCCCTGCCGGAGGAGGCCCCGCAGGCCTACTTCAACTGCTCGGGCAACCCGCCCTCTCCGCTTCTGATGGCGGATGAAAAGGTGCTGACGACCGAGCCGCTGACCATCGGCGACCGCGTGGCCGTCGTCGCCGCGGAGACGGAGGAGGCGGCCCGCGCCGCCGCCGAGGTGGTGAAGGTCGAATATGAGAACCTTGCGCCGATCCTTGACGTCAAGGCCGCGCTCGCCGACAACGCGCCCGCGATGCAGCCGCATCTTTCCGACACGAACGTCGTCCAGCGGCGCGAGGTGTCGCAGGGCGACATCGCTGTGGGCGAGGAAAAGTCCGACATCATTCTCGAAGACCACTTCGTCACGCCGCCGATGCAGCACACGATGATCGAGCTGACCTGCTGCATCTGCGACTTCAGCGACGGCGAGCATATGACGATCTACAGCTGCTCGCAGACGGTGTTCCAGGAGCGCCGCATTCTGGCCGAGCTCTTCGGCCTCAAGGAAGTGGACGTGCACATCATCAAGCCGCTTGTCGGCGCAGGCTTCGGCGCGCGCCAGCAGCTGCATGCCCAGCACGCCGCGGCGCTCATCTCGCGCAAGATCAAGCGCCCCGTGAAGCTGCTCTATTCGCGCGAGGAGGATTTCTACTCCGTCGTGCGTCACGCCTCCGACGTTGATCTTCGCATCGGCGCGGACAAAAACGGCAAGCTGCAGCTTTTTGATACGACGTTCCGCCTGAACGCCGGCCCCTACACCACGCACACGCCGACGGTCGTGGCCGCCGCCGCGCGTAAATTGCAGTACAACGTGCCGAACTACTCGTTTATCGGCCTGAGCGTTTTCACAAACCATGTGACGGGCGGCGCGTTCCGCGGCTACGGCAACACGCAGCTCACGTTCGGCCGCGAAATTCTGATGGACCGCCTCGCGCAGAAGCTCGATATGGACCCTGTCGAATTCCGCCTGATGAACCACGTGCAGGTGGGCGAGTGCTTCCCCTGCGCGAGTATCCCCGTCAGCAGCAACGGCATTGAGGACTGCGCGCGCCGCTGCCAGCAGATCCAGAAGGAGATCGACGAGAAAGAGCCCCTGATCGACGATGAAAACATCCGTCAGGCCTGGGGCATTTCCTTCAGCTGCCACGGCTCCGGTCCGTCCTCGAAGGAGGGCCTGAGCGGCGCGGTCGTCATGCTCAACGCCGACGCGTCCGTGCATCTGCTCGTCGGCTCTGCCGATATCGGTCAGGGCAGCGAGACGATGGAGAGCCAGATCGCGGCGGAATGCCTCGGTATCCCCCTCTCCAGCGTGCAGATCACCGCGGCGGACACGAGCCTGACGCCGTATAACACCGGCACGTTCGGTTCGAGCCAGACGTTTATCTGCGGCAACGCCGTCAAGCTCGCCTGCGACGATCTGAAAAAGAAGATGGTCGAGCAGCTCAAGGTCATTTACGACGGCTGCACGGTCAAGGAAAAGGACCACCGCTACTATATCAGCGGCGGCGAGGAGCTTGAGCTGAGCTTTGAGGACGCCGCGCGCAAGATCCTGTTCGACCCCAAGGGCAGCGTGCCCATCGGCGCGGGCACCTACAAGGCTCTGGCCTGCCCCAACCCGTTCTCCGTCTGCTTTGTCAAGGCGGAATACCACAAGAAACTCAACGCCATCCGCCTCATGGACATCATCGAGGTCGTGGACGTCGGTACGCCCATCAACCGCCTGACCGTCGCTGGTCAGCTCGAGGGCGGCATCGCGCAGGGCGTGGGCTACGCGCTCTATGAGCGCATGGAGATCAACCCGCGCTCGCGCCGCACGCTGTCGACTGATTTCCTGCACTATCGCATCCCGCAGATGGGCGACATGCCGCGCACGTATGTCGATATGGTCAACAGCCACGACCCCTACGGCCCGCACGGCGCGAAGAGCGTCGGCGAGCTCGCCACGGTGCCCGTGGCGCCGGCCATCGTGAACGCGGTGCGCCGTGCAAGCGGCATTGAGATCAACAGCCTGCCGCTGTGCGACAAATTTGCCATCCTGCCGACCGAGAGGGGGAATGTGAAATGAGCGGACAGGTTTTAGAGAGCTTACACGACGTCGTCTCCGCCGAGCACCCGACCTACATCGGCGGCGGCACGGACATCATGCCGCTGCTGAAAAACGAGGTGCGCGACGACAAGGACTTCGTCTTCCTGAAGAAAATTCCGGAGCTGCACGTTTTAGAGGAAAAGGACGGCGAGCTCATCATCGGCGCGGCGATGACGCTCACCGAGCTCGCTGAGAGCGCGCTTCTGAACAGCCGCTACGCGGCCATCGCGCAGGCGGCGTCGCTGACGGCATCCCCGCAGATCAGAAACATCGCCACCGTCGGCGGCAACATCATGCAGGACCGCCGCTGCATTTACTTCAACCAGCCGCACCTGTGGCGCAGCGGCCTTGCCTACTGCTTCAAGACCGGCGGCAGCATTTGCCACCAGATCCCGAACTCGCCGGTCTGCCGCGCGATCTACTATTCCGACGTCGCCACCGCGCTGATCGCTTACGAGGCGGAGGTCGAGTACATTGAAGACGGCGAGACGCACCGCACCGACCTAAAGTCCCTCATCGAGCGCCACAGCGTGGCCAACGGCCTTGCCTGCCACGAGCACCTGCCCATCCTCGTCACGCGCTTTTTCGTCCCCGCGGCGGAAGAGGGCGAGCGCAGCGGCTTTTATAAGTATGCGATGCGCACGACGATCGACTTCCCGATCATCAACTTCGCGCTCCGCTGCGGCGGCAATCGCCCCGCGCGTCTGGCTGCGGGCGCGGTCGCGCCCCATCCGGTCGTGATGGCCGAGACGGCGGCGAAGATCGACTCCGACGCCACGGATGACGAGGTCATCGCGCAGGCCGAGGACGAGCTCAGGAAGCTCGCCATGCCCATCAAGGAGGCCTGCATGACCCCCGCGGTCAAGAGAAGCCTCTATCGCCACGTCGCGATGCTGCTGAATCTGAGAAAATAAGCAAAAAAAGGACCGTCCGATCGGACGGTCCTTTTTTGTCGTAGAAATTTACTTCGCGGCGCGGGCCAGAACGGCCTCGGCGCTCATGTTCGGATTGATGGTCTCTTCGCCCTCGACCGCGATGGCCGCGGCAGCCGTACCGGCGGCGCAGCTTTCGGCAAGGTCGCGGCCCGCGAGGAACGACCAGACGAGGGATGCCATCATCGCGTCGCCCGCGCCGGTGGCGTTGCGCATCTCGGCCTTGCAGATGGGCTCCAAATGCGTCTCGCCCTGCTGCGCGGCAAACACGCCGTCGCCGCCGAGCGATAGGAATACGCGCTGCACGCCCTGATCGAGAAGCGCCTGCGCGGCTTGATGGAGCGTTGCATTGTCTGTGATCTTCAAGCCGGAGAGGAGCTCTGCTTCGATGCGGTTGGGCTTGAGCGTGTGGACGTGACTGAGTAAGCCCTGGAGCTTTTCCGCCTTGACGGTGGATACCGGATCGACGAAGAGCGGCGCGGCGCAGTGCTCGACAAGGTACGCAATGGACTCGCGCGGCAGGTTCGCGTCCACGACCACCGCGGCGGCGCCGTCGAGCAGCTCCTTCTGCGAGGCAAAGTAGTCCGGCGTCAACTTTTCGCAGATCTCCATGTCGGCCACGGCCACGGCCATGTCGCCATCGCTGTCGCCCACGAACACGTAGGTCGAGGTGCGGCCGTCGGGCACGCGCAGCGCGTGCGAAAGGTCGATGCCGAGTTCTTTACAGCTCTCTTCGACCTGGCTTGCGCGCGAATCGCCGCCCACGGCGGTCAGAAGATACGTCGGTACGCCGAGCAAGCGCATGTTGTGCGCGATGTTGCGTCCCACGCCGCCGAGGCTCAGCTCGACCTTGCCGGGGTTCGAGTCCTTCGCGCGCAGCGGCGCGAAGGAGTGCGCGCCGATGTCGATATTCACGCCGCCGCAGACGACGGCGTAGGGAAGATTCTTTTCGTTAGACATGATGTTGCTTTCTCCGAATTATTTGTGATAAAGACGCTTGGATTCATACTTCGGCTCGCAGCTGACGTGAATGCCGAGGCGCTTGTAGAGCTTGATGTCCTCCTCCGAGATGATGACGGAGAAGTGCGCATCGCAGCCGCGGAGCGTGCCGAGCTGGGCTCTTGCCATGTCGGCGAGGGGGTTCGTCAGCGCCGAGATCGCCAGCGCGATGAGCACCTCGTCAGAGTGCAGGCGCGGGTTGTGGTGGCCGAGCGACTGGATCTTGAGCGCTGAGATCGGCTCAATGACCTGATTCGAGATGAGGTTCATGTCGCTGCGGATGCCCGCCATGGCCTTGAGCGCGTTGAGCAGCAGCGCCGCCGAAGCGCCGAGAAGGGAAGAGGTCTTGCCCGTGACAACGCGGCCGTCGGGCAGCACCATCGCGCCCGCGGGCGCGCCGGTCTCCTCGGCCTTCTGCTTGGCCGCGGCCACAGCGGGGCAGAGGTCGGGCGTCACATCCGCCTGCTGCATGACGAGCTCGAGCTTTCTGAGCTGGCAGGCGTCAGCAATGCCGCGCGCGACGTCGACCTGCGCGGTGTAGTAGCGGCGCAGAATTTCCATGCGCGAGGCCTGACGGCAGACCTCATCGTCGATGATGCAGTTGCCCGCCATGTTGACGCCCATGTCGGTGGGGGACTGGTAGGGGCACTTGCCGGAGATGCGCTCGAAGATCGCGCGCAGGACGGGGAAGATCTCCACGTCGCGGTTATAGTTCACGGTCGTCTCGCCGTAGGCCTCGAGGTGGAACGGGTCGATCATGTTCACGTCGTCAAGGTCCGCGGTCGCGGCCTCGTAGGCGAGGTTCACGGGGTGCTTGAGCGGCAGGTTCCAGATGGGGAAGGTCTCAAACTTGGCGTAGCCCGCGCTCACGCCGTGTTTGTGCTCGTGGTAGAGCTGGGAGAGGCACGTCGCCATCTTGCCGCTGCCGGGGCCCGGCGCGGTGACGACGATGAGCGAGTGCGTCGTTTCGATATACTCGTTGCGGCCAAAGCCCTCGTCGCTCACGATGTGGGCGACGTCGGAGGGATAGCCCGCGATGGGGTAGTGGCGGTAGTTGCGAACGCCCAGCGTGTTGAGGCGCTTGATGAAGGCGTCCGCCGCGTTCTGCCCCGCGTACTGCGTGATGCACACGCCGCCGACATAAAGCCCCAGCGAGCGGAACGCGTCAATCAGGCGCAGGCAGTCGTCATCATAGGTGATGCCGAGGTCGCCGCGCACCTTGTTCTTTTCAATGTCGTTCGCGTTGACCGCGATGACGATCTCCGCGTCGTCGCGCAGCTGCTGAAGCATGCGGATCTTGCTGTCGGGCTGGAAGCCGGGCAGCACGCGTGAAGCGTGAAAGTCGTCGAAGAGCTTGCCGCCGAACTCCAGGTACAGCTTGCCGCCGAACTTGCTGATGCGCTCGCGGATGTGCGCGGACTGCATGGCAAGGTATTTGTCGTTATCAAAACCGATTTGTCCCATCGTAAAAAGCACCCCATTTTCAATTTACACATAATATATGCCTATTATATAGAACGCGCGGCGGCTTGACAAGAAATGTGCCCGCAGAAAAATAGATGAAAAACGGCGGCGAATTTCTGCTATTTTCCCCTCTTTACATCAGCGAGCTCTTAGCGTATGCTATAAACAGTCTCTTCACGGGGGGAAGAAAAAATCCGCACTTTTTGAAAAAAGATGTTGACAAAAGAATGCGGATATAGTAGTATATCACTGTTCGATTCGCGCGGTTAGCTCAGCTGGTAGAGCACATGCTTGACGTGCATGGGGTCACAGGTTCGAGTCCTGTACCGCGCACCAGAAAAAACCTTGAAGCTTCAGTGGCTTCAAGGTTTTTTATTGCCCTGAGGTGCCATTTACCCTTTATCGTACCCTTTATAAATTGAGAACATTTGTAATGAAGCCTTCCATATGCATTCCTCCCATCTGTGAATTGCAACCGGAATCCATCTTTTTCTCATTGCCGATTCAATCTATTGGGTGACACGAACTCTATAACTGCCGTGTACGCGGGCAAAAGGTGATGGATATTTACCGCAAACATACCGTTGCGGTAGGGAGCTGATTGTGGTATGATTCATCAAAAAGGCACAGGCCCGGCCTGTTTTCCCGCGTCCTGCGGCACAGGATAATAGGGAAGCGGAAACGGCGGGCGGGACCTTGAAAATTGACAAAACAGAAAGGATCACTTGACGATGAAACCCAAATTTGACGGCTACGCGGCGCAGTACGACGCCTGGTTTATGGAAAACGAAAACGTGTTCCAGAGCGAATTCCGCCTGTTTGAAAAGGCGCTCGGCGATATTTCGGGCAAGCGCGTGCTCTCCGTCGGCTGCGGCAGCGGCCTGTTCGAGAGTATGATCGACTGCAAGAACATCGAGGGCGTTGAGCCCTCGCGCGACATGGGCGCGATCGCGCAGAAGCGCGGCATCAACGTCATCGCCTTCGGCGCGATCGAGGAGGTCAAGCTTGAGGAGAACGCCTACGACATCATCTATTTGAACGGCAGCTCCAGCTATATGGAGGACCTGACGCGCGCGTTCGACGTGTGCAAAAAGGCGCTCAAGCCGAACGGCAAGTTCATTTCGCTGGATGTGCCCAAGGAGAGCGCGTTTGGCTTCATGTACCTTCTCGCCAAGGCCGTTGGCACGTTCGACCACCCGTCCCTGCGCGGTGTCATGCCCAAACTGCCGTATCCGCTCGAGCTGTGCTGCGCGGGCGTGTGGCACTCGACCGAGGAAAAGGTCGACGCGCTCAAATCGCTCGGCTTCCACGATTTTGACTTCTACCAGACGCTCTTGAAAAACCCCATGTACACCAACGAGAGCGTGGAGGACGTCGTCCCCGGCTATCAGAGCGGCGGCTACGTCGCGCTCATCGCCCACAAATGAGCGGGGAGAACGGAGTGAAGCTCTCCGAGAGGATCTGCGAGCGGGCAAAGGCGCTCTGGCCGCGGTATCTGACCCATCCGTTTGTGACGGAGATGGCGGACGGCACGCTGCCGAAGGAAAAGTTCCACTACTATATGGTGCAGGATTATCTGTACCTGCGGGATTACGTGAAAATTTTTGCGGCGATCCTTCAGAAAACCGACGACTTCGAGCAGATCCGCTTTTTGAGCGGGGAGATGGCGAACACGATCGACGAGGCGTTCCGCACGCATCTTCCGTACATGAAGCGCCTCGGCGTCACGGAGAAGGAGATCGCCGATGCGTGCCCGCACATCGACAACAGCGCCTACAGCCATTACATGCTCTGCGAGGCGCAGGCGGGGGATGTGCTGACGGGGCTCGTGACGCTTTTGAACTGCTCGTGGAGCTATGCGTATATTGCCGAGCAGATGGTGGAGCGCTACCCAAGCGCCCTGCACGATGAGAACTACGGCGCGTGGTTCGCGGGCTACGTTTCCGAGGAGTACCGGCAGACGAATCAGGCCTTGATCGACCGGATCGACGCGCTCGCCGAAGCGATCGACGAAAAGAAGGCGCAGCGGCTCTGCGAGATCTTCGAAAATTGCTGCCTTTTTGACCTGCGCTTCTGGGACATGGTCTACACGATGGGCGAGAACTGAACAGGAAAGAAAAGCCGGAGCAGCCTGAGCTGCTCCGGCTTTTTCATTGAAAAGAAAGGAAATTCACGGTTCCACGTTGGCGTGCTCCATCAGGTCGATGAGTACGCGGATGCCCTGCAAATACGAGCGGACGAGAAGACGCTCGTTCGTGCCGTGCACGCCGGAGGCGGCCTCCGTGGGCTCGGTCATAAACGGGCTGCACCGCAGGCACGTGTCGCAGATCTCCTCATAGCGGTGCGCGTCCGTCGCGCCCGCGGTCATCGACGGGATGAACACGACGTCCGGAAAGTAGCGCTGCATGCTCTCGACGACCCTGCGATAGCCGTAGCCGTCGCGCTTTGCGATGGCGGAGGGGTCGTTCGCTTGCAAAAAGCGCATCTCGACGCCTTTGTCCTGTACGGCCTCACGGCAGTGGGCCATGACGCTCTCGACCGTGTCTCCGTCCGCCAAGCGGAAGTTGATGACCGCGGTCATGTCCTGCGGCATCACATTGCACGCGGCGCTGCCGCCGTGGATCATCGTGGGCGCGATGGTGGTGGTGACAAACGGGAAGAGGTCGGGCGAGCCCATGCAGCAGGCCGCGATGGCGTCCGCGTTGCCCGCAACATCCTGCACAAGAGTCTTGAGCGGCTCCTCGGTGATGTAGGGAGCGAGGGTTTCAAACGCGCCGGTCATGGCACTGTTGAGGTGCACGGAAAACGGCGCGCGTGTGATGTCGGCGATCGCGCCGGACAGGCGAGCGAGCGACGTGCCGCCGAACGGACGGCTCGAATGTCCGCCGATGCTGTGGACGCAGAGCTCCAAGTCGGCGTAGCCCTTTTCCATCAACTGCACGCTGCCGATGGCCGTCTCCGGCGCGCCGAAGGCCGTGCCGGGCTCAATTTTGCAGCCGCCCTCGTCAAGAACGAATTCGAGCGTCACGCCCTGCGCCTTCAAATGCTCGGCGATGGCGAGCGCACCAAGGTTCAGCGTTTCCTCATCGTCACCGAAGGCGAGATACGCCGTGCGGGCAAAGGATTTGCCGTGGGCGAGCAGATATTCCGCGGCCTCCAGCACGCCGAAGACCTGCTCTTTGATGTCGAGCGTGCCGCGGCCCCAGATATAGCCGTCCGCGATGTCGCCGGAAAAGGCGGGATGCGTCCAGTCCTGCTCCGTGCCCTCAACAACGGGAACGACGTCCTGATGCGACATGTAGAGGCAGGGGCGCAGAGAAGCGTCGCTGCCGGGGATGGTGATGAGCACGGCGTGGTGGCCGATGCGCTCAAACGTGCCCACGCGCATGATGTTGGGGTAGCTTGCCTTGATGTGCGCGTGCAGCTTGTCGAACTCCGTGTAGTCCGTCCGGCTGTGGTCAAAGTAGTTGATGGTCTTGCACCGGATGGCGGCGGACAGGCGCGCGGCCGCGCCCTCGCCGTCCAAGTCGGGATAACTGCCCTCCAGGGCAAAAAAATCGGTCACTTTTTTCTGTATCATGCCATTTTATCCTCCAGATAGCGGCTGAGAAACTCACGCGTGCGCGGCTCCTTGGGGTTACCGAAGACCTCCTTGGGCGAACCCTGCTCTAAGATAACCCCCTGATCCATGAAGACGACGCGGTCGCTCACTTCCTTGGCAAACGCCATCTCGTGCGTGACGACGACCATCGTCATGCCCTGCTGGGCGAGGTTTTTCATGACGTCCAGCACCTCGCCGACGATCTCGGGGTCGAGCGCGGAGGTCGGCTCGTCGAAGAGCATGATCTCTGGCTCCATGCACAGCGCCCGCGCGATGGCGACGCGCTGCTTCTGCCCGCCGGAGAGGCGGCGCGAGTCGGCGTGGATGAAGTCGGCAAGGCCGACGGTCGTTAAGTGCTTGATGGCCGTGGCCTCGGCCTGCGTCTTGGGGATGTGCTTGACGTCCATGGGAGCGAGAGTGCAGTTGTCAAGCACGGACTTGTTGTTGAAGAGATTGAAGCCCTGGAACACCATGCCGATCTTCTGGCGCAGGGCGTTCAGGTTGACCTTTAAGTCCATTAAATCCTGCCCGTCGAACCAGATGTGGCCCGAGTCGGCCTCTTCCAGCAGGTTGATGCAGCGCAGCAGCGTCGATTTGCCAGAGCCGGATGCGCCGATGATGCACACGACCTCTCCGCGGTTGACCTCAAGGTCAATGCCCTTGAGCACGTGCAGGTCGCCGAAGGACTTTTCAAGCTGTTCGATTTTGATGATGGGATCGTTCGTCATAGCGCCCTCCTGTCAGTTCGAGCTGGGAAGCCCCAGATCGACGGTTTGGTTGCCCTGGTGCCGCTTGGTGTTGTCCGGCGCGGTCATCTTTCCCGTGATGGCCTTGAGCAGGAGCGAAGAAAGATACGTCAGGAACAGGTAAACGATGGCGGCGATGAGGTAGCACTCAGTACCTTTATAATAAATACCGGCGACCGAGCGGGTCATGAACATCAGATCGGACACGCCGACGACGCAGAGAACGGACGAATCCTTGATGTTGATGATGAATTCGTTGCCGATGGCGGGAAGCGAGTTCTTGATGGCCTGCGGGAAGACGACCTTGCGCATGGCCTGCCAGTGCGTCATGCCGAGCGAGCGCGCGGCCTCCATCTGGCCCGCGTCCACGGCGAGAATGCCGCCGCGCAGCACCTCGGCAAGATATGCCGTCGAGTTGAGCGAGATCGTGACAAGGCCTGCTAAAAAGAGCGGCCAGACGCGGTTGATGTCCGAAACGCTCATGCCCGTGCGCTTGAAGAGGCCGAACACCGCGTTATAGAGGATCAGCGACTGCACCATCATTGGCGTGCCGCGGATGACGAAGATATAGAAGCGGGAGAACTTGTTGGCAACGATCTTGAGGAACTTCACAAAGTCGTTGTCGCGCTTGTCGGGCTCCTGAATGCGGAGGAAGACCATGAGAAGCGCCAGCACGAACGCGATCGCCGTGCCGAAGAGCGCGAGGCGCACCGTGTACGAAATGCCGATGGCGAAGAGCGAGCGCTGGTTGTACGCCATGTAGGCCATCATGGAGAGCGTGTCGGTCGGGTTGCTGTCGGCATGGATGGCGGCGTTGATGATGTAGGCGAGCTTTAAAATGAAGCGGTCGAGCACCAGCAGCGCGCAGGCCGCGGCGTCGAGATACGAGAGGTAACGGCTGACGCGCACGATGAGGGGGCGCTTCATAATAGTGGAGCTGTAATTGTTCCAATAGGCCCACTTGACGAGCAGCGCCATGGCGCTCACGCCGAGGAAGAACCAGCAGATCGCCGCGAGCGCCGTGCCGAACACGGACTGCGCGGGGATGAAGCTGTACGGGCTGGGGGCGGAATAAAACATGCTCAGGCCCAGCAGGGCGATGAAACTTCCGCCTAAATAAACATAACGGTGATCCCGGGTGATGAAGTTCTTCCGGGGCGCGGTGGGTGCTGCCATGGTGTTTCCTCCTTTATGGTGCGAAGCGCGTTGTCTCTAGAGTGCTTCGCGTACCCGCCGCCGCGTGAAAAACGCGGCGGCGGTGCGTGGAATATTACTGGGGCTGGCCGTCGACGGCTGCCTGCCACATGGCGGCGCGGGCGTCGTCGTCGATGCCGGAAAGGATGGTGTTGATCTGATCAAGGAGTTCATTGTCGCTCTTGCGCAGACCCACGCAGGAGCCCTTGGCCGGGAGCGTGAAGCCGCTGCCCTCATCGAAGGTGACCAGGCGGAAGTTCGGATTAGAGGCGAGGTAGCCCTGGGCGTTTTCCACATTGATGACGATGGCGTCGCAGCTGCCCTGCTGTAAGCGGGAGATCATGTCGGGCACGCTGCCGACGGGGCTTAAGTGGTCGACGCCTTCGATCTGCTCGATGACATCGTCAAGCGCCGTGCCCTGCTGGCCGAGGACGGCCGCGCCGGAGAAGTCCTGAATGGAGGTGGCATTTAAGTACGGGGAATCGGCGAGCACCATCAGGCCGTAGGTGGTCTCACGGTAGGGCTCGGAGAAGTTGATGGATTCGCGGCGCTCGGCGGTGTCCATCATACCGGCGATGATGGCGTCGATCTGGCCCTGATTGAGCGCGTCGATCAGGCCGTCCCAGCTGAGCTTGACGATGACGAGCTCCTTGCCGAGGCCCTCTGCGATGGCCTTGGCGATCTGCACGTCGTAACCCTCGGCATACGTGCCGGCGACGTTTTCAACGGGGACGTTCGAGTCCGTCGCTTCGCTTTCCTGCCAGTTGTTGGGGGCGTAAGCGCACTCCATGCCGACGCGGAATTCGTTGCTTTCGTTTGTGGTGGTGTCCTGCTGTTCCTGCTGCTGATCGCTGCTGGAATCGTCGGCGGCCTGACTGCCGCAGGCGGTGAGTGCGAAGAGCATGATGGCCGCCAGCAGGAGGGCGGTAAAGGTTCTGAGCTTCATGATGGTGGTTTCCTTTCTTGCGATGAGTTTGATTTTTCAAAAACAGGGGAGTCCTGCTTTTTTCGGGTTTTCGCACTCCCGATGCAGACAAAAAACAAAGCCGTAAATGCTTTGTGAAGCATTTACGGCTGCAACTGTACTGCAATCCGGCAAACCGGTCATCACCTTTTGGGGACAAACAGCTTGCCGACCTCGATAGCGCTCCACATACGTGACAGTCCGGCGGATGTTCTCCGACGAACCAGCGGCAAACGGCACAGGAACCGTTTCCACTTCGGCGGCATCCCCTTTCGCGCGCTCCGGCTTCCTGTGCCGGTGCGAACGCGCTACTTTTGTCAGCCGCGCCTCTATCTTCCCGACCTCGCGATCGGGCGTTTGAAATTGTTGGCGTTACCATACTCCCATGCTGGGAAAATGTCAATCCCTAATTTTCCACTTCTCCAAATTTTGAGAATCTTTTTACACGGAAGAATGGGTTCTTGTGAAATATTACCACAGCTTTCCTGCATGAATATCGGATATGACACAGCGGAATGTAAAAAAGGGACCGGAGCATGATGCCCCAACCCGCTGAAAATTCATCTCAAAACTCGGTGACGACATCGTACCCGCTGCCTGTCCAGATGGCGGGACGCGTTTCCAGCGTGTGCAGTGCGGTGACAAAATCGGGCAGCGTTGTGACCGTTTCGGGCAGCCATGTCACGTATTTTCCCACCTGCTCCGGCACGTGCGCGTCGCTCGCGCCGATGGCCTTGAGCCCCAACTCGCGGCAGAAGCGCAGTGCCGTCCGGTTCTCCTCAAGCGGCGTGCTGCCGTTGAGGACCTCCACGCCGTCAAGACCGTGCACGTCGCGCAGGTGCTCGCGCAGCCCGCGATTGTTGCTGCGAAAGGGGTGGCAGGAGACGCAGAAACCGTCCTTTTCGCGCACCAGGTCGATAAAGTCCTGTGCGCTGACGCGCTGGTCGGGGATGCCGTCGATCCCCCAGGCGGTGATATCGCCCCAGAGCGAGAAAAATTCCACGCCGACGAAGATGGGATAGCCGATCTCGCGGGAATAGGCCTCCGCGCGCTCGCGCAGGCCCATGCTGTCGTGGTCCGTGATGCAGATCGCGTCCAGCCCCTTTTGCCTGGCGATAGAGACGATCTCCTCCAGGTGGAGAAAGCTGTCGGTCGAGTAGGTGCATTCGTGCAGGTGCATATCAACAAGCATGGCGGTGTTACTCCTTTTCTCCGTGGCGGATGACCTTCAGCACGCTGCCGTCGTCCTTCCACACAATGTCGTTGAGGCCGAGAAATGACGCGATATAGTCGTTTGCAGGATGGCGGAAGACCTCCTCTGCCGAGCCGAGCTGCAAGAGCTCGCCCTCGCTCATCACGGCGATGGAGTCAGCCAGGATGAGCGCCTCCTCCTGATCATGCGTGACGAAGACCATCGTGGTGCCGAGCTCGCGCTGCAAGCGCTTGAGCTCCCCGCGCATCCGCACGCGCAGCGCCGCGTCGAGGTTCGAGAGCGGCTCGTCAAGCAGGCAGAGCTTTGGCTCGACGATGAGCGCGCGGGCGAGTGCCACGCGCTGCTGCTGGCCGCCCGAGAGCTCGCCGATGCGCGCGTTCTCGCGCTCGGCAAGGCCGACGAGACTCAGGTACCGGCGGCCCTTTTCCTTTGCCTCCGCGCGGGAATAGCCGCGGAATTTGAGCCCGTAGGTCACGTTTTGCAGCACGCTCATGTGCGGGAACAGGCCGTAGGACTGGAAAACGGTCGAAACCGGCCGCCGCTCGGGCGGGAGCGCGGTGATGTCATGCCCGTCGAGGAGTACCCTGCCGCCGTCGGGCTTGAGGAAGCCGCCGATCATGTTGAGCGTGGTCGTCTTGCCGCAGCCCGACGAGCCGAGGATGCACAAAAGTCCGCCCTCTTCCAGGCCGAGGGAGAGGTCATGCACGGCGTATTTGCCGTCAAACTGCTTGCTCAAGAGGTCAAGTTCGAGATACACGGCGATTTTCTCCTTTCCGGGTGATGAGGAAGGCGAGGCCTTCGACAAGAAGGACAATGATGGTGATGACGCTCGCGATCAGCGAGGCAAGGGCGTAATCGCCCTGATATACCGCGTCAAAGAGCTTGAAAACGGCCAGCTGGCGCTTGGCGTCGATGAGAAAGATGATGGAGCCCGCCGTCGTCATGCTGCTCGTGAAGTTATAGACAAAGCAGCTCAAAAACGCGGGCCGCAGTGCGAGAAAGACCACATCGCGCAGCACGGCGAGCCGTCCCGCGCCAAGGTCGCGCGCCGAGCGCTCCTGCACTTCGGGTAGGAGCGCGAGCGACGCGGTGCAGATCTTCGTGGAGGTCGGCAGCTGCTTGAAGAGCATGTTGGCCAGCACGATGAGGGCCGTGCCCGTCAGCTTGAGCGGCGCGTGGTTGAACGCGAGAATGTAGCCGATGCCAAAGCACGTGCCCGGCAGCATATAGGGCAGCGTCGCAAGGCAGTCGAAAAGGCTGCGGCCGATGATGCGTCGGCGGTCCATGTAATAGGCGAAGAGCATCGCAAAAACCGTGCCGGCGATGGAGACGATGAGCGCGTATTCAACGCTTCGCAGCATCGTCGACGAGCCGATGCGCCAGAGCTGGTCCCAGTATTGCAGCGTGAAGGAGTAGACACCTTTCGTGCTCTTCAAAAAGCCCGAGAGGAACACGCAGCCGTATTGCAGCACGATCATTACGTAGAAAACGGTGCTCAGCGCGATCATGCCCCAGCCCATCGCGCCGCAGTGCGGCAGCGTGAGCCCGAGCCCGCCCTGCGAAGCGCGGCTGGCGTCGGTCAGCCTGTCCGAGCGGCGCATCAGCGCACGATAGATGAAGAAAAAGATGATCGACGGGATGAACAGGAACATGTTCATTGCCGAGGACTTTTCAAGGTCCGAGTATCCAACGACTTGCAAATAGATGTCCGCGGCCAGCGTGCTGAAGCGCCCGCCGATGATGATGGGCGTGCCGAAGTCCGCGAGCGAGCGGACGAACGAGAGCAGCAGGCACACGAGTGTCGCGGGCCGAATGAGCGGCAGGACAATATCGCGCAGGATGGCGCCGCCCGATGCGCCGAGGTCGCGCGCCGAGCGAAGGCTGCCCTCGTCCAGCTTTTCGAGGATGCCGGAGAGAAACATCGCGCTGAGCGGCACGAACGAGATCGACTGCATCAGGATGATGCCCCAGCGATTGTAGGGGTTCAGGCTCAGGTGCAGCAGGCGGTAGGTGATCCACCCGCGCCGCCCGTAGAGCTGGATATAGGCAAGCGACGAGACGAACGGCGGCGACACCATGGCGACGAGCATGATGATCATGCAGAGCGTCTTCTTCCACCCGCGCGCCGTGGCGCATACGAGCGCCGCTGAGAGTGAGAGGATAGTGGACAGCACTGCCGTAAAAACGCCGACAAATACGCTGTTGCGCAGACTCTCGCCGTATTGGCGCAGAACAGTGCCGAACATTGCAAAGCTCACGCCGCCGTCCGCGCCGCGCAGGCTCCGCAGCGCGATGCACGCGATGGGCCAGAGAATGAACAGCAGCACGCTCCCGAGCAGGACAAGTAAGATCAGCTTGTCGGCCGCGTTTTCACATAGGGAAAAAAGGACATCGTGAGATGCCCTTTTTTCTGTATTTTTTTGGATCGCGCCGGTGGACTTCATTTATTCCGCGGCGGCCTTGTCGCCCATCAGGGGCTCAAAGCGGTCGAGGATCTCGGTGCGCTGGGAACCGAACAGGGACAGGTCCTCCATCATGAGGAGCGTAGGATCATAGGACAGCTCAATGCCTTCGATGGAGGGCTTGATGACCTTGATGCCGTTCTTCTGCTCGATCTCGGCGAGCTGACGGAGATGATCGTCGCTGCTGAAGAGCCACTCGACGAAGTACTTGGCGGCGTCAACGTTTTCAGCGTTCTTGAACACGGCCACACCCTCGGGGACCCAGGGCATCCCGTCAGAGGGGTAAACGATGGTCAGGTCGTTCTCCTCGGCGGCCTGCTCGATGCTGGCGTCGATGTAGGAGATGCCAACAGCGAACTCACCGGAAGAGACCTTGTTCTTCGGGTCGGATCCGCGCTTGCCGTAGTAGGCAATGTTGTTGTTCAGGGCATCGAAGTAGTCCCAGCCCTGATCGCCCTTGGCCTGCAGCAGCGCGTTGACCACGGCGTAGTTGGTGCCGGAGACGGCGGGGTTGGACATGACGATCTCGCCCTCATACTGGCTGTCAGTCAGGTCATCCCAGCTCTCGGGAGCGGTCAGACCCAGCTCCTCCATGAGAGAGTTGTTGAGCAGGAAGCCGACAATGGTGATGCCCTTGGAATACCAGTAACCCTCGGTATCCTTGTACTCGTCGCCGAGCTCGGCGGCCGCGTCAAAGGTGACGGGCTCAAGCAGGCCGTCGTCCTTGGCACTCATGAACGCGTCGATGCCGCCGCCGAACCACAGGTCAGCGGACGGGGTGCCGCCCTCGGCGCGGAGCTTGGAGGGCACTTCGCCGGAGGACATGGACAGGCATTCGACCTCCACGCCGGTGTCGGCGGTGAACGCGTCGAACAGGGGACCGTAGACGTCGCCGGTGGCGACGACCTTCATCGTGCCGGAGAGCTCGGGAGCGGTGTCCTGAGGCTCGTCGGGCGTCTGCGTGTCGTCAGTCTTCGAGCCGCAGGCGACCAGAGAGAGCACCATCACGACGCAAAGCAACAGAGAAAACAGCTTTTTCATAATTAACCTCTTTTCCAAATTTGCTAAAGAAATCCCCGCCGCTGCGCTGACAGTGACGAGGATTATATTTTAGATAGAATAACGCAAAAAGTAAAATCGAAATTTGCACATGACTAAGGCGATTTCATCGAAAAAAACAATTATTTGGCAAGCTGCGGATCAAGGACGGACAGCGCGTATGCCGCGTAGAGCGCCGCGCCGAAGGGGAGCGTTTCCTCGTCGATGTCGAAATCGCCGCGGTGGTTGGAGATGCAGGTGTGCGGCTTTTTGGGGTTTGCCGTGCCGAGGTAGGCGTAAGCGCCCTTCGTTTGCAGCAGATACTCGGCGAAATCGTCCCCGCTGAGCGACAGCGCGCGGTTTGCCGTCGTGGGGATGCCGAGCGCGTCGGCGACGCGCTCGACCTCCCCGCACACACCGGCGTCATTCGTGAGCGGCGTGGCGAAGTCGTCCCATTCGACCTCTGCCGTGCCGCCGTAAAGGGCGGAGATGTGTGCGGCCGCGGCGTTGATCGTTTCGCGAAGGTGCGCGCGGCTCTCGGGCGAGAACATGCGCGTCGTGCCCTCGAGCACGGCGGTCTCGGCCACGGCGTTGTAGGCCGTGCCGGCGTTCAGCTTGCCCACGCCGATGAGCACCGGCTCGACCGGCGAGGTCATGCGCGTGACGATGGACTGGAGCGCGACGACGAGCTCGCTTGCGATATAGAGCGCATCCACGCCGAGCTGCGGCGTGGAGACGTGCGCGCTTTTGCCGTGGATGCGGATGATAAAGTGGTCGACGCCCGCGTTGTTGGCCCCCGGCTTGACGCCGACGGTCCCCGCGGGAAGGTCGGACGCCGTGTGCAGCCCGAAGACGCGCTGTGCGCCATCCAGCATGCCCGCGGCGATGAGCGGCCTTGCGCCCTGACCGATCTCCTCGGCGGGCTGGAAGAGGAAGCGCACCTCACCGCCAAAGTCCGCGCGGTGTGCGCTCAAAACCTTTGCCGCGCCGAGAAGACACGTCGTGTGCGCGTCGTGGCCGCAGGCGTGCATCATGCCCGGCGTTTGCGAGCGGTAGGGCACGTCGTTCGTCTCCTGAATGGGTAAGGCGTCGATATCCGCGCGCAGCACGACAAGGCCGCTTCCATTGCCGTTGCCGGTCAAATGGCCGACAACGGCGGTCTCGCCGACGCGCTCGTGCGGGATGCCGCACCTGTCAAGCTCGCGCTCGATGCGCGCGGCAGTGTGGTATTCGTGCAGGCCGAGCTCTGGGGCGCGGTGAAATTCCCGCCGCAGTGCGATGAGCTCGTCGCGAAGCTGCTGGCACTCTTCTCTCAGGGCATTCATGGCAAATTTCCTTTCTTATCCCTTGGCAGGGATCTTTTCGCGCAGGGATTCGAGACGGTTCAGCGCGTCGGTGAGCGTTTCGTCCTTCTTGGCGAAGTGCAGGCGGATGAGGTGGTTGACCGGCTCGCGGAAGAAGCTCGAGCCCGGCACCGCGCCCACGCCGACCTTGCTTGCAAGGTCCTCGCAGAATTGAAGATCACTCTCGTAGCCGAACTCCGAGATGTCGAGCATCACGTAGTAAGCGCCCTCGGGGTCATTGTGGACGATCTTGAGGTCGTCAAGGCCCTTTAAGAACAGGTCCTTTTTGTGCGTGTACTCGGCCTGCAGCGCGTCGTAGTAGTCCTGACCGAAGTTGAGACCGGGGATGATGGCCTCCTGTAGGGGCGCCGCCGCGCCGACGGTGAGGAAGTCGTGGACCTTCTTCGCGCGGTCGATGATCTCCGGCGGGGCGATGATGTAGCCAAGGCGCCAGCCGGTGATGGAATAGGTCTTGGAAAGCGACGAGCAGGACAGCGTGCGCTCCCACATGTCGGGCAGCGTCGCAAAATAGGTGTGCTGGTGCGGGGCGTAGATGATGTGCTCATAGACCTCGTCCGTGATGACGTAGACATCGTACTTCTTGGCAAGACCCGCGATGATCTCAAGCTCCTCGCGCGTGAAGACCTTGCCGCAGGGGTTCGAGGGGTTGCACAGCACGAGCGCCTTGGGGTGCTGGCGGAACGCGTCCTCGAGCACTTCGGGGTCAAACGTGAACGACGGCGGCGTGAGCGGCACATAGATGGGCACCGCGCCGGAGAGGATCGTGTCGGCACTGTAATTTTCGTAGAACGGGGAGAAGATGACGACCTTGTCGCCGGGATTGGCGACGGTCATCATTGCGGCCATCATGGCCTCGGTGCTGCCGCAGGTGACGACGATCTCGCCGTTGGGGTCGATGTCGCGGCCCATGAAGTGGGACTGCTTCTTCGCCAGCGCCTCGCGGAAGTCCTGCGCGCCCCAGGTGATGGAGTATTGATGATAGTCCTCGTAGGCGACCTGAGAGAGGCGGTCGAGGATGGGCTTGGGCGGGTCGAAGTCGGGGAAGCCCTGGGAAAGATTCACCGCTCCGTACTGGTTGGAGATACGGGTCATGCGGCGGATAACGGAGTCGGTAAAGCTTGCGGTGCGGTCAGAAAGTGCCTGCATTGTCATTTCCTCCTGTGAGATAAGATTTTCCGTTGTTCAAGATATGCTGCGGGTCGAGCGCCGTTTTGATGGCGTTCATGGCCTGTAAATTTTCCTTCGCCGTCTGGCGCAGGAAGTAGGGACGCTTCGATAGCCCGATGCCGTGCTCGCCGGAGGCGACGCCGCCGAGGCGATAGGCTTCGGCATAGGCCCTGTCCATGTTTTCGTGCAGCTCGCGCTGCCACATTTCTTCATCCCGCTCACCGCGCACGACGCACAGGTGCACATTGCCGTCGCCCGCGTGGCCGAAGCTGACCATCTGCATGCCGCTCTGGGCTTCCAAGTCGTTGATGAAGCGGATGAAGTCCGCCGTGCGGCTGATGGGCACGACGATATCGACCGGCTCCTGCTCGGAAACGGCCTCCACGGCCTTGACAAGCGCGCCGCGCACGCGCCAGATGTCAGCGCACTGCCGCGCGTCGGAGAGCTCGATGAAGTCGAGCGCGCCGTTTTGCAGCGCCAGAGAGCGCACGCGCGCGGCATTGGCCGTGACCTCTTCGCTTCTGCCGTCAAAGGTCAAGAGAATATAAGAGCCGGCGTCGGGGCGGGGATAAGAGACGCCGCAGAAGCGTTCACCAAGCGCGACGACTTTGCGCTCCATGAATTCGACCGCCGTGGGGTTCGCGTTCGCGCGCAGGATGGTCAAAACGCTCTGGATGCCGGTTTTCAGGTCGGCATACGGCACAAGCACGCTGAGCGAGGCCTCGGGCTTGGGAACAAGGTGCAGCAGGCACTTTGTGATGACGGCGAGCGTACCCTCCGAGCCGATGAGAAGGTGCTTGAGCGAGAGTCCGCTCGCGTCCTTGACCTGCTTGCCGCCGACTTGCATCACCGTGCCGTCAGCGAGCACGACCTCGAGTCCGCGCACATAGTCGCGCGTGACGCCGTACTTCACCGCGCGCATGCCGCCGGCGTTCGTGCTGATGTTGCCGCCGATGCTCGAGGCCTTTTCGCCGGGATCGGGCGGGTAGAACAGCCCGCGCGCTTCGACATAGGCCTGCAAGTCCTGCAAGAGCATACCGGGCTCGACCGTGACGGTCATCGTGTCCTCGTCGAGCTCGAGCACGCGGTCCATGCGGGAAAGGTCGAGGATGATGCCGCCCTCGAGCGGCACGGTAGAGCCGACAAGATTCGTCCCCGCGCCGCGCGGCGTGACGGGAACGCGGTGCTCGTGCGCGTAGCGCAGGAGCGCGCTCACCTCCTCGGTGGATAAGGGAAAGGCGAGCGCCTCGGCGCTGCCGTGGACGCGGCCGAGCACGTCGCTCTGGTATTCTGCGGGAATGTCCGCGCCGGTGAGCAGGCGGTTTTCGTCTGCAATGATGCGCCGCAGCGCGGAAAGATCAAGTGCCATAATAAATTCCTCCAGGAAAGGCGTACCGCCGCCCGCGCTCCCTGCGTTGCGGGAGCGCGGCGGCGGTCAGATGGTGTTTACTGATTGATCAAGTCCTGATCCCAGCCCACTGCGATGAAGTAACCGCCGAAGCTGTTGTTGAACACGTCCTCCGTCGCGCTGGACTGGAAGGCTTCGACGACCTTCTCATAGATGGCGGCGGTGTCGGGGTCTTCGACGTCAGCGGTGCGCGCGGCGATCAGATTCCAGTACTCCTCCACGTCGAGGACGCTGTCCTTGTAGATGGCCTCGTCGGTCTTGAGGCCAAAGTCGAGCGCGTAGTTGCCGTTTACGACCGCAGCGGCCACGTCGGGCAGGACGGAGGGAATGGTATTGGCCTTGAGCTCTTCGATGGTGATGTTCACCTTGTAGCTCGTGATATCGTCAAGCGTGGGGTTGAAGGCGGCGCTGGGGTCCAGCTCGATGAGGCCTGCGGCTTCAAGCACCTTGAGCGCGCGGCCGCCGTTGGTCAGATCGTCGGGGATGGCGACAACGTCGCCGTCCTTGAGTTCGTCAACGGAACTGACCTTCTGGGAGTAGAGGTTCAGCGGGATGATGAAGGTGTTGCCGATGTTCTGGATCTCATAGCCGTAGTTGTCGATCTCGTTCTGGAGATAAATACGGTGCTGGAAGGCGTTGAGGTCGATGTCGCCGTTGGCGAGCGCGTTGTTCGGGGTCACGTAGTCCGAGAACTGCACGATCTCGAGGTCGATGCCCTCGTCGGCGAGCGCGGCCTTCGCGCTCGCCCACAGGTCGTCATAGATGCCGCCGACCACGCCGAGCTTGACGGTCACGGCCTCGCCGGTCTGATTGTCGGTGTTGGCATCGCTGTTGTCGGCGGAGTCATCGGCCTTGGAGCCGCAGGCGGTCAGCGCGAGGGCGAGCGTGGCGGCTGCAAGGGCGAGGGCAAAGAACTTTTTGAGCTTCATGGAAATATCCTCCGTTAAAATAATTTCTTATAATGGGGTGGGTAGGGGCTGTATGGGGATTACGTTAATGCGTGTTCTTTTTGACGATGCGTCCGCCGACAAATTCGATGACGCAGACGATGAGCACAAGGACGAGCACGGTGACGTTCGTGATGTCGGCCATGTTGCGGTCGTGGCCGTAGCGGATGGCGAAGTCGCCGAGGCCGCCCGCGCCGGCGACGCCGGCCATGGCCGTGAGGTTTAAGAGACTCACGATCGTGATGGTCGTGCCGCGCGCGATGGCCGCGATGCTCTCCTTGAGATACACGCGGAAGATGATCTCAAGCGGGCTCGAGCCCATCGAGAGCGCCGCCTCGATAAGGCCGCCGTCGAGCTCGGCGAGCGCGCTTTCGACCTGACGGGTGAAAAACGGCACTGAGCCGAACACCAGCGGCACGATCGCACCGCGCACATAGAGCACCGTGCCGACCAGCGCGCGCGTGATGGGCATGACCCACGTCAGTAGGATGATAAACGGGATGGAGCGGAACAGGCTCACGAGCTTGTCGAGAATTTGGTAGACGACCTTGTTCTCCAAAATGCCGTTCGGCTTTGTCACCGTGAGCACCACGCCGAGCAGAAGCCCGAATACGAACGAGATGAGGCCCGACCAGAGCACCATGAGCATCGTGTCGCCGAGGGCCTTATAAAAGTCCGGCAGCTTGCTTGCAAGGTTCGGGGCAATGTTAACGATCAGCTCTTGCATCTTTGATGACCTCCACTCCGACATTTTTTTCGATCAGGTATTCGATCGCTTTCGTGATCTGCTTTCTCTCGCCGCTGATGATGGCGACCGTTCCGCCGATGGGAGAATCCTGCACGATGGTGATATCGGCGAAAATGATGTTGAGCGAGACGTTGAACATCTGCGACACGGCGGAGATGATCGGCTCGTTGACGTTGCGCTGAACATAGGACAGGCGGACGATGAGCTCGCCGGGCTGGAGACGCGTGACGGGGGAATCCTCGGCGATGAGCTCTTCGACCTTCTGGAGGTTCGAGGTCGTGTGGATGAAGCTCTTCGTGATGTCCTGCTTGGGCTCAGCGAAGACCGTGAAGACCTCGCCCTGCTCGACGACGCGGCCGTATTCCATGACGGCGACGCGGTCACAGATCTCCTTGACGACAGCCATCTCGTGCGTGATGAGCACGATCGTGATGCCGAGTGTTTCGTTGAGGTGCTTGAGAAGGTGCAGGATCGCCTTCGTTGTCTGCGGGTCGAGCGCGGAGGTCGCCTCGTCGCACAGAAGCACCTGTGGGTCGTTGGCAAGGGCGCGGGCGATGGCGACGCGCTGCTTCTGTCCGCCGGAGAGCTGGCTGGGGTAGGCGTCCGCCTTGTCGCCGATGCCGACGAGTTCCAAGAGCGTTGCGACCTTCTTCTGGATATCCTCCTTGCTCAGGCCGCTGCCCTTGAGCGGGTAGGCGACGTTTCCGGCCACCGTGCGCGACGGCATCAGGTTGAAGTGCTGGAAGATCATGCCGATCTTCTTGCGCGCCGCGCGCAGGTCCTTGGCAGAGAGCGCCGTCAAGTCCTGTCCCGCGACGAAGACGCTGCCGGAGCTTGGCCGCTCCAAAAGGTTGATGCATCGCACGAGCGTGGACTTGCCCGCGCCCGAGAAGCCGATGATCCCGAAGATCTCGCCCGAGCCGATGGAGAGCGACACGTCGCGCACGGCGTGCACGGCCTTTTCGCCCGAGCCGAAGTCCTTGGAAATGTTCTTGAGTTCGATCAAGTGAATTCCTCCTTTATCCCAAAAGCAAACAAAAAAAGTGGGGAGCTCATGAGCTCCCCACTTCAGGTCAAACGATGTTCGGGTGGCAAGACCCTTCTGCGCGCTTTCAATCAGCGGCGGCAATTTCGTTCCTGTGCGTATCGGGCAGGCAAATGAGCATGAGCAATCGTGGGCATCGGCATCGCCATGTCCATGTTCATGCACATTAACATTCGAGAAGTGTAAGAGAACATTTCGTCGAAATCCTTTCCGAAAATCATACTGAGGTTGTAGGCATCATAGCACCGTGAAAAGCACACGTCAACAGAAAATGCGGGAAAATTCGCAACTTAGTCACACTTGACTAAAGCGGAAGAATAAACATGCGGAAAAAATCGGGTAATATTGCCAGCAAATTTGCCGCGCCGTTCAGTTTTGAAATGAAAAAAGAGGAGCGGAAGCGGTCAGCTTCGTTCCTCTTTCGCTGATTGAATGCCGAAAAAGCGGCGGCCGTTTTCGTTCGTCAGGGCGATGATTTCATCTGTGCTCATGCCGCGAATTTCTGCGAATTTTGCCGCGATATGGAACACATTGCGCGAGTCGTTGCGCGTGCCGCGCACGGGAATGGGGGCCATGTAAGGGCTGTCCGTTTCGAGAAGCACCCTGTCAAGCGGGACAATCTTTGCGACCTCGACGGTCTTCTTCGCGTTCTTGTAGGTCAGCGGGCCGTCAAAGCCCAGGTACCAGCCGCGCTTTATAAGCTCCTGCGCGATCTCGACGCTGCCGGAAAAGCAATGGAACACGCCGCGCACCTGCGGAGACTCCTTCACGATGGCGAGGCAGTCAGCATGCGCGTCGCGGTCGTGCACGATGACGGGGAGACCTAATTCCTGCGCCAGCGCGAGCTGGTCGCGGAAAACCTCCTGCTGGAATTCCCGCGGCGGGTTTTGCTCCCAGTAGTAGTCGAGCCCGATCTCGCCGATGGCGACGACCTTCGGGTTCTTTGCCCATGCGCGCAGCGTGTCGAGGCTCTCGCGCGTGTAGGGCGCGCAGTTTTCCGGATGCCAGCCGACGGCGGCGTAGACGTGGGGATATTGTTCCGCGATCTCCACCGCGCGGCGCGAGGTATCCAAGTCGCAGCCCGGGTCGACGATCAGCCCCACGCCGTTTTCGGGCATGGACGCGAGCAATGCCTCGCGGTCAGCGTCGAACGCCTCATCGTCATAATGGGCGTGGGTGTCAAAAATCAGATTCATTTCTTCTCCTGCTCAAAGATGAGGTCATATTCAAGGATCGCGCCGTTCGCCGACTGCGACACAGGCAGAAAGCCAACATAGCGCCAGCCTTCCTCCGCTGCACGGTCGATGATGTTCCGGTATTCGGGGTCAAGCGAAAATCCGCCAAGAATAGACGCATTGGCGGCGACTTTTACATGAAAGTATTCATACATGGCTCTTTTCTCCTTTTTCTTCCCTTAAAAGGGAACGTGAGATGCCGCCTGCAAGCGGCAGGAGCAAACAAAGGGGGTATTCTCTTTCCAAAGAGAATACCCCCTTTGGAACCCCCAGAGAAAGGCAAGGGGTCTTACCCCTTGACCCCGCACATTGGCAGTTTTTATCTTGAAGAGCTGCACGCGCTGCGCAATCAGGTGCGGTGTACATGGCTTCGCCATGAACCCCTGCGTTTCGTGACAACTCTCAACCGCGCCTTACTATCGTGAGGCGCGAGTGACGTTTGCTTGGCGGCAGACTGCGTGCCGAATGCGGCATTGCTTCGCTCGCCGCATTGTGGAGACTGGCGGTAGACGGGAATTACTGCGCACTTCTACAAGATGGGCAGAGCGGCACCCGCAAGGGGTGTGCCGCATCCGTAAGGCAGCAGAGCCGCCAACGGCTGCGCAACAGCGGATAGTAGAAGCACTCCAAATCGTATAGCAACACCCAACGCGGCAACGCCGCGCGCAGGTACTTCCATTCCGGAGGCATAAAGGCCATTCAAGATTGAGACTGCCAATCTAAACGCCTTTCTTTTGGACGGGCAACGCCCGTTTTCTTTCTCGGGAAAGAAAATGGGGGTCGCATTCGTGCAGCGCCTTTGGCGCTGCGTTCCCTCCGCGCCTGCGCGGAGTAAAAAGGGAGCCGGGAACCGGCTCCCTTTTTGTTTAGCAGAGCTTCGCGCCAGCAGGAATTTTATCATCCACCATAATAAGGTTGAGAACCTCCTCACCCTTCTCGGTGTGGACAGCAGAGAGCAGCATGCCGCAGCTCTCAAGCCCCATCATCTTGCGCGGGGGCAGGTTGACGATGGCGACGAGCGTCTTGCCGACAAGCTCCTCCGGCTCGTAGAACTTGTGGATGCCGGAGAGGATCTGGCGGTCGGTGCCGGTGCCGTCGTCGAGCGTGAAGCGCAGGAGCTTGTCGCTCTTCTTCACGGCCTCACAGGCCTTGACCTTGACGGCGCGGAAGTCGGACTTGCAGAACGTGTCGAAATCGACCTTTTCCTCCGCCATCGGCTCGAACTCCATCGCGGGGAGAGCGGCCTTCTTCTGCGCCTCCTGAATGGCCTCGAGCTCTTCGAGCGCCTTCTGCGCGTCGACGCGCGGGAAGATGGCCTCGCCCTTGTGGACGGTGACGGTGGCGCTCAGGCTGCCCCACTTCGCGGCGCTGTCCCAATCGCGGCAGCACTCGCACGCGCCGATCTGCGCGAAGATCTTCTCGCAGGAATCGGGGATGAACGGGGTGAGCAGCACCGTGCAGATGCGGATGCTCTCGAGCAGGTTGTACATGACGGAAGCGAGGCGGGGCTTGTTGGCCTCGTCCTTGGCGAGCGCCCAGGGTGCGGTCTCGTCGATATACTTGTTGGCGCGCTGGATGCACTTGAAGATGAGCTCAAGCGCGTTCTGGAACTGGAACTTCTCCATCTCGGCTTCATACTTGCCGCGCAGCGCGGAGAGCTGAGAGATGAGCTCGTCGTCGAGCGCATCGGTCTGACGGCTTTCCGGCAGCGTGCCGCCGAAATATTTTTCGACCATGGCCGTCGTGCGGGAGACGAGGTTGCCGAGGTCGTTGGCGAGGTCGACATTGATGGTGTTGATGAGCAGTTCATTCGAGAAGTTGCCGTCCGAGCCGAACGGGAACGTGCGCAGCAGGAAGAAGCGCAGCGCGTCCACGCCGAAGCGCTCGGCGAGCACATACGGGTCAACGACGTTGCCCTTGGACTTACTCATCTTGCCGCCGTCCATGACGAGCCAGCCGTGGCCGTAGACGTGCTTGGGCAGCGGCATACCCATGCTCATGAGCATCGCGGGCCAGATGATGGAGTGGAAGCGGACGATCTCCTTGCCGACAAAGTGCACGTCGGCGGGCCAATACTTGTCGTAATCGTCGTACTTCTCGTTCATAAAGCCAAGCGCCGTGCAGTAGTTGAAGAGCGCATCGACCCAGACGTAAACGACGTGACCCGGGTCAAAGTCCACGGGGATGCCCCAGGTGAAGCTCGTGCGGGAAACGCAGAGGTCTTCAAGGCCGGGCTTGATGAAGTTGTTGACCATCTCGTTCACGCGGGAGGCGGGCTGGAGAAAATCAGTGTCCTCGAGCAGGTGCTGCACGCGGTCGGCGTACTTCGAAAGCTTGAAGAAGTAGGCCTCCTCCTCGGCATCCTCGACCTCGCGGCCGCAGTCGGGGCACTTGCCGTCGACAAGCTGGCTCTCCGTCCAGAAGCTCTCGCAGGGCTTGCAGTACTTGCCCTTGTAGGTGCCCTTGTAGATGTCGCCGTTGTCGTGCATCTTCTTGAAGATCTTCTGGATGGCCTCGACATGGTAGTCATCCGTTGTGCGGATGAAGCGGTCGTTCGAAATATTCATGAGCTTCCACAGATCGAGGATGCCCTTTTCGCCGCAGACGATGTTGTCGACGAACTGCTGCGGGGTCACGCCCGCGGCCTTGGCCTTATCTTCGATCTTCTGGCCGTGCTCGTCGGTGCCGGTCAGGAACATGACGTCATAGCCCGTCAGGCGCTTGTAGCGCGCCATCGCGTCGGTCGCTACGGTGCAGTAGGTGTGGCCGATGTGGAGCTTGTCGGAGGGGTAGTAGATGGGGGTCGTGATATAGAATTTCTTCTTGTCCATTGGTGTTTTCCTCTTTTCTGCCCGCGCCGAATGAAAGCGGGGCGTAATTATTTACAGTCTACCACCGAAAGGGCGGTATTTGCAAGGTTTTACAGAATTTTTCCCCAAAAGAAGAAAGTGCGGCGCCATAAGCACCGCACTTTTTCGATTTGAAAGAGTAGGATCGCCGCATTTGCCGCCTGAAGGCGGCAACAGGCATAACGCATCGCAGATTTTCGTGTCCGCAGACGCGAAATTAATTTCAATCGTAATTTGTCGCGACATGTGCGTGACAAATTACTCTTTGCGCGGAGCGCGTGTCGCAGCCGCCCTGCGGGCGGCAAGGCACGAAGCGCAGCGAAACTCCTTCAAAAAAGCGGCAAAGCCGCTTTTTTGAAGTTATAGCGAGTCGTCTTCGTCGATCCACTTTTGCACCGGAACGATATCAAACTCCTCCTCCGTCCGGCGGATCACCACCTCGTCGATGCCGGCGTTGATGATCATGCGGCGGCACATGGGGCAGCTCGTCGCATCGTGCAGCAGCTCGCCGCTGCGCGCGTCGCGGCCGACTAAATAGATCGTCGCGCCGACCATGTCGCGCCGCTGGGCGGAGATGATGGCGTTCGCCTCGGCGTGGACGCTGCGGCAGAGCTCGTAGCGCTCGCCGCGCGGGACCTTGAGCTGCTCGCGCGTGCAATAGCCGAGGTCGACGCAGTTTTTGCGTCCGCGCGGCGCGCCGTTGTAGCCGGTGGAGATGATCTCGTCGTTTTTGACGATGATCGCACCGTAGACGCGGCGCAGGCAGGTCGCGCGCTCGAGCACGGTCTGCGCAATGTCCAGATAGTAATTCCGCTTGCTGACACGCTCCATATCGAGTCCTCCTTGTATTGATGAGAGAGAATATTACAATTTGCTATCAGAATTCGTGCTTGCAGTGTGGGCAGCGGCCGTAATCGAAGTCGATGACCGCGCCGCAGACGGGACATTGCTTCTGCGCAAGGCCGTCCGACGCTGCCTCCGGCTGGAACAGCTCGATCTTCCCGCACTTGGGGCAGTAATAGATGTCGATCTCCATTCCGCCCGCGAGGGCGAAGGTCAGGTCCGAAAGGAGCAGGTTGGGGCGGCGCTGGAGCTTGTCGCGTCCGAGAAAGCACATCCCCGTGCCGCAGCGCAGGCAGTTGAGCTGATTCGCCATCCTATACCCCCTGTAGGTCGAAAACGGGCGTGTATTCCTCTTTGGCGCTCGAGAGCTCCTGACAAAAGCCGTCGGTCAGGCCACAGTCGAGCATGTATTGTACCGCCGTGCGGTATTCGCGCTCATTTAAGCGCCGCGCGAGCGCGCCGGTCGCGCCGGGCTGCGGCGTATACTGGCTCATGAGCGAAAAGAGCACGGTCTTTGGCGGAAAATGCGTCGAGACATAGTCGATGACACGCTTGGTGTTCTCCATCTGCCCCGGCAGAACGAGGTGGCGCAAAATGACGCCGGAGCGCATCAGGCCGTCGTCCCCAATCTGATACGCCCCGACCTGACGCACCATCTCGTCGATGGCCGCGGCGGCAACTTCAAAGTAGTCCGGCGCGGCGGAAAGCTCGCGCGCGGGGCGTTCCATGGCGTATTTTAAGTCGGGCAGATAGATCTGCACCTTACCCTCAAGCGTTCTGAGCGTTTCCACGCGCTCGTAGCCGCCGCTGTTCCACACAACGGGGACGGGAAGCGGCTGATCCAGCGCTTCGAGCACCCAGGGGGTGAAGTGCGTGGGCGTGACTAAGTCAATGCAGTGCGCGCCCTGCGAAACGAGGCCTTCCATGATCTCGCGCAGATGCGTGGGCGTAATGACCTTGCCGAAATTCTCGTGGCTGATGCGCCCGTTCTGGCAGAACACGCAGCCCAAATTGCAGCCCGAAAAGAAGATGCAGCCCGCGCCGTTTTTACCGCTGAGCACGGGCTCTTCCCAGAGGTGCAGCATGGCGCGCGCGACGACTAAGCCCGCGGGCATGCGGCAGACGCCGCCCGCTTTCTCCGCCGTGCGCTCAGCATTGCAGCGGCGGGGACAGATCTCGCAGCGCATCAGTCGCCCGTGCCCTGACCGTTGAAGTCGGGGCCGAGGTCGCCGAGCATCCAGTGCTTGCGGCACAGGCCGATGTACTGGTCGTTCGCGCCGATGACGACCTGCGCACCCTGCTTGACGACATGGCCCTGCGCGTCAAAGCGCGCGTTGAAGGCGGCCTTCTTGCCGCACCAGCAGATGGTCTTGACCTCTTCAAGCTTGTCTGCCATGACGAGCAGCTCGTAGCTGCCGGGGAAGAGGTCGCCCTTGAAGTCGGCGCGCAGCCCGTAGCAGAGGACGGGGATGCCGCAGTCGTCGACGAGATGGACGAGGTATAAGACCTCCTCCTTTGTCAAAAACTGCGCCTCGTCGACGATGATGCAGGCGTTTTTCTTGAGCTCCTCCTCGTCCATCTGCCGCATCTCGTGGAAGTAGACGCAGGGATATTCGAGGCCGATGCGCGAGTGTACCATGTGGTCGCCGTCGCGCGTGTCGAGCTGGGGCTTGCAGAGGAGCGTCTTCTGCCCGCGCTCTTCGTAGTTGAAGCGCGCCATCAGCGCGTTGGCCGTCTTGCTCGAGCCCATCGCGCCGTATTTGAAGTAAAGCTGTGCCATGGTCGTTGTTCTCCCTCTCTTATTCCAGCCGCGCGCGAACGAGCGCGGCAAATTTCTTGAATGCGGTGGGGATGGCGGCGGCGTCGAACGCCGCGGCGTCCGCCCAGAATAGATCGTCGTTTTCGCCCGTCACGTCGGCGAAGTAGCCCTTCATATCCCACTCGATGTGGGTGAAGATGTGCTTGGCGCTGCCCGCGGGTTCGACAGTTTGCGCCGAAAGCCCCATCTGCGCAAGCGCAAGCGAAACGCCCGCTTCGTCGAGGTTCCCCAAAACGCTCGGGAATTCCCAGAGTGAGGCGAGAAGCCCCGTGTCCGCGCGCTTTCGCAGCGCGGCCTTGCCGTTTTGAAAGAGCAGCAGCACCGTGCGCTCTTCGATCTTGCGCGCCTTTTTCTTTGCGCGCACGGGTAAAATTTCCGTGAGACCGTTTTTATACGCCTCGCACATCATTCGCGCGGGGCAGATCTCGCACTTCGGCGCGCCGTTCGGCAGGCATACCGTCGCGCCGAGGTCCATCATCGCCTGATTGTACGCACCGGGGCGGGCTAAGTCGATGGCGTCGTTGAGATGCGCGGTGAATTGCTTTCGTACCCTCGCGTCCATGATGTCGTCGGCGCAGCCGCTGACGCGCGCGGCGACGCGCAGCAGATTCCCGTCCACCGCGGCGACCGGCTCGCCGAAGTTGATCGAGGCGATGGCGGCGGCGGTGTAGTCGCCGATGCCGGGGAGCGTTTTGAGACTTGCACAAGTGCGCGGCAACTCGCCGCCAAAGTCCGAGACGATGACCTTTGCCGCCTTTTGCAGATTCCGCGCCCGCGAGTAGTAGCCGAGCCCCTCCCAGAGCTTCAAGAGCCGTTCCTCCGGCACGGTGGCTAACGCCGCGGCGTCGGGCAGCTCTGCCATAAAGCGCTCGAAGTACGGAATGACGGCACTCACGCGCGTCTGCTGGAGCATGATCTCCGAGACCCACGTGCGGTACGGCGTGACGACGCTGCGCCATGGCAGCGTGCGGCCGTTTAAGTCATACCACGTGAGCAGCGGCGCGGTCAGGGCATTTAAGTTTTCCCAATGTTCTGTCATCATATCATTTGTTGAAGCGCGCGGCGAAGCCGCAGCGGCGGCAGAGCTCTTCGGCGGGCTTCCGCCGGGAGAAACCCTCGCGCAGAGTGCACGCGCGCGGGGAGGTCAGAATTTCGGTAAGCGGCTGGGTGAAGAGGTTCCCCAGCGCCATGTCGCCCTCGTGATCGAGGCAGCAGGGGACGACGGTGCCGTCGACAAGGACACCGAGCTGGTCGCGCAGACCGTAGCAGAACTGCGCACCGGATTCGTTGGCGCTCAGGTCGGGCCAGTCGAACTTGCCCGCGCGCTCCAGATAGAGGTGGTCGCGCAGGAGAAAGCTGCCGTTTCGCATCTCGGGCCAGTTATCGCCTGTGCGGGAGCGCAGAAAGTCGAGAATTTCGCCGTTGCGCGCGTCCGCGCCGCCGTCGTTCCAGAGGCGCAGCGCTACGATGACGCGTTTTTTCGTGGCCTTTTCAGCAAAGTTCCAGACCTGTGTCAGGTAAGAAAGCTCCTGCTCGTCCGCGCCGTCGTTGCCCTCAAAACTGTGGAGCGAGACGCTGATCTTGTGCAGGCTTTCGGCGGCAAGCAACTCACTGGAACGCTTTTGGAGCAGCGTGCCGTTCGTCGTGATGCAGATCTTCATATCCCGCACTTTGGCGAGGGCGAAGAGCGTCGTAAGCTCGGGGTGCAGCAGCGGCTCGCCCATCACATGCAGGTAGACATACTGCACATACCCCTCGAGCCGCGAGAGGACGAGGCCGAATTCCTGTGCGCTCATCGTGCGCGGCGCGCGCTTCGTCTTGGGGCAGAAGGAGCAGGCGAGGTTGCAGCGGTTCGTGATCTCAACATAGGCTTTTTTCAGCATCGCGCGGCTCCTTTCGTGAAGTCAGGGGATAGATTCAAATATTTTACCATATCCGCGCGATTTTGCAAAGCCTTTTCCCCTTGCGCCGCGCCGCGGCGTCTGCTATAATCCTACAGGCAAACTTCCATCCTCCGCAGCGAAAGGAGAAACCGCATGACCGTCACGTTTATCGCCCACAGCGCGTATCTTGTCGAGTGGGACAAGTTCTACACGCTCTTTGACTACACCTACGAGCCCGACTACACGGGCGAGCTGCCGGAGCTGAACCCAGACAAGCCGCTGCTCGTCTTCGCGAGCCACAGCCACGAGGACCACTTCGACGCCAAGGTGTTCACACTTTTGGAAAAGTACCCCGACGCGCGCTTTTTCGTCTCGCGCGATACGCGCCTCACCGAGCGCAAGCGGCAATGGCTGAACATCTCTGACGAAGCCTTTGCCCGCACGACTGTTCTGCGGCCCGACAGCATCCTGCTCACCGACGTTGCGGGCGAGGATTTGAGCATCCGCGCCATCAAGTCGACGGACATCGGCAATGCCTATCTTCTGCGCGCTGAGGGGAAGATGATCTACCACGGGGGCGACCTCAACTGGTGGAACTGGGAGAGCGAGGGCAAGGCTTACTGCAACAACATGACCGTCCACTACCATGCGGCCATTGAAAAGCTCGCCTCGGCGGTTGAAAACGAGGCGACGGACAACAACATCGCGCCCGAGATCACGGCGGCGATGGCGCCGCTTGACCCGCGCCTTGGTGAAGGCAGCGAGGGCCTCGGCATCGAGTATCTGCTGAAAAACGTGACAGTGCAGCACGTTTTCCCGATGCACATGTGGAAAAAGTATGAGGTCATCGACCGCTACATCGCCGCGCACCCGGACGAAAAGGGCATCATCGCGCGCATCACGCGCGACGGTCAGCAATTCGAGATTTGAAAATAAAAAGGAAAGCGCCTTCCGCATCGCGGAAGGCGCTTTCCCGTTCGAAGGGGATTTGTGGAGAAAAAACACTGACGTATTTTTTACTGGCTCACTGCCGTGAGAGGCATTTTGAGGATCTGACCGACGAAAATGACCGAGGGGGACTTGACGGTGTCCTTATTCAGGTCATAGATCTCAGTCCAGCGGTTGCCATTGCCGAGCTGCTTGCTGGCGATCTTCCACAGACTGTCGCCGGAGACGACGGTGTAGGTGTCGCTGCTCGCGGGCTGGGAGGGCTTCTCAGGCTGCGTGGGCTGGGTGGGCTCGGCGGAGGTGCCGCTGCTCACAAGTGTCGTGCGCGGGTCGTTGCCCGTGTAGCGGTAGAGCGGGAAGTTCATGGTCGACTTGTCGTAGTCGATCTGCTTGTACTGATAGAGCGTGCCGTCGTAGCCGTTGGAGTCGGTGACGTCGGGCTCGCAAAGCATCGCGATGACGTTGCTGGCGACCTGATCCATCGGGAAGACGTAAGCGCCGCTGGCGAAGGTCACGTCGGCGGTGTCGCGCAGGCCGGCCTCAATGCCCTTGGCCTTGCCGTTCACCATGTAGTCGCCGACATAGTAGTACTGCTGGAGGCTTGCGGTGGTACCGGCGTTGAGCTTGTAGTACTCAGCGCCCTGATTGTCCATGATGTAGAGGATCTTCTCAATGTTGGCGGTGTCCGCGGGAATGACATAGGCGGTCGGGCGGACGCGGCTGCGGGTCAGAGTGTCGTTCAGGGAAAGGGGGTACGCCTTGCTGACCTTCTCACTACCGTCGGCGACGCTGTACTGCACGGTCGCGGCGGTGTAGTCGGTCAGAGTCTTGCCGGACTTGGTCTGATAGAGGGCGAGAACGTCGCTTTCCTCATAGGTCTTGCCCTTGGCGACAACATCGGCACGGGCGGCGGCGACCGCCTTCATGATCTCGTCGGCGTGCTCGGCGGCATAGGTGATGTAAGAGGTGGCGGCAACTTCCTGAGAGAAGACGCGGCGCTCAAAGTTCTGGCGGCCGGCGCCGATGCCGCGCGTCTCAATGAGGAAGGAAACCGCGTTGAACAGGCCAAAGTAGGCGCGGCCGATGGGGTTATTGACGGTGGTGCCGTAGTGATTGACGCGCAGGCCGGCGTTCGTAGCGTCGGAGAAGGCACGCTTGGCCATGTCGAGACCGATCTTCGTCACGGCGGGGTTGTTGTTCAGGCTGGTGGCGGGGGTGGTCTCAAGGTCGTCGGCATTGTTCATCATGCCGTCCTTGGCGCCGTAGAACGTGAACTCATGCGTGTCGATAACGACCTCGCTCATGAACAGACGGTAGGCGGTGTGGAGCTGGGCAAGCTCGGCGGCCTTGAGGGACATGTGGTCGCGGTTCATATCAAAGCCGTCGTAGGTCGCGCGGCTGAAGAGGTAGGAACCGTCAGGATTGATGCGGGGAACGATGACGATGTTGACCTTGTCGAGCAGCGCCTTGTAGGCGGGATCGTTGACAAAGTTGTCGATCATCACGAGCGCGCCTTCACCGGCGGCGGGCTCATTGGGGTGGATCTGGGCCTGGTACCAGATGTTGACCTTGCCGTTGCTCTTGACGATCTTGGCGGCCTCGGCGAGCGTGGCGTTCGCGGGAATCTCGGAGGTGGTGAAGAGTGCCAGGGGGAGGTCATACTTGTAGTTCGGGGTCGTACCGGCGGAGTAGAGGTGCATAACGTCGGAGGACTTGTCCATCTTCTGCAGGAAAGCCATCATCTGGTCCTGAGAGGTGAACTCGTTGGCGGCGTGCTTGCCGTCGAAGGCGGGGGTGGTGTAGTTCTGCGGCTCGAGGGCGAAGTGCTTGTTGATCTCCTCAGGCCAGAAGATAAGCATACTGTCGCGGAGGTCTACCTTATAGGAGGCGGGGGCCTTCTCCGGCTTGATGGTCGGCTCGAAGCCGTTGCCGCCGAGCTTACCGCCGATGACGGAAAGCTTCTTCACGCCGGCGGTGAGGTCGGCCTCGGTCACGTTGAAGAGCTGGAGAATGTTGTAGTAGCCGGTGCCGTGCACATGGTAGGCATAGGTGCCGGGAGCGGTGACGACGTAGCTGCCGTCAGCCTGCGGGGTGATCGCTTCGAGCTGGGAGAAGATCTCTTCTTCCTTGGCATAGCTGTCTGCGGGGTAGCCCTTGTAGACTTCGAGACTGACGACCTTGGAGGATTCGTAGTTGGCGGAATAGTCAAATTCCAGTTTTGCGCTTTTCTCTGCTGCGAGCGTGCTGGTCATCAGCATCGTGACGACCATCGCGAGAGTCAGCAGACAGCTCAGGGATCGCTGCATCATTTTTCTCATAGCTTCTTTCTCCTTCTTAAAAACTGTCGGCATCGGAACATCATGCACAAACGGAAGAAAATTTACCCGTTGATTCCTGTTGACAATACCGATTTGGATAAGTAAACTGTAACTATTAAAGCCGCCTTTAAGTCAATAGGTTTTCGCGCGGTCATCTTAACAGTTTTTTAAGGAGATTTTCGTATGCCTTATACAATCGGAGAAGTGGCACGCATGATGAATATTGCCCCATCGACCCTGCGCTACTATGAAAAGGAGGGGCTGCTGTCTCTCGGCGTGCGCGCCAGCAACGGGCAGCGAACGTACACAGACGACGATATTGCAACGCTTTCAATCATCGAGTACCTGAAATTCTGCGGTCTTCCGCTCAAGGAGATTCGCTCGTTCCTGCCGCTCATCCGGCCCGGCGGAGAGACACTCAGCGCCCGCCGCGACATCCTTGCCAAAGAGCGCGACAACGTCCGCGCGCAGATCGCGGCGCTGCAAACGAAGCTCGAACGTCTGGAATTCGGCTGCTGGTTCTACGAGACCGCGCAGCAGTACGGTTCGGTTCTGCCGCTGTATGAATTTTCAGAGGAGCACTTTCCTCCGGAACATCGCAACGTCCTGCGGGAGAGCTTTCACCTGCCGTTGACGCACGTGCGCACAAAGCTCGAATGGTGATAAAAAAGGGAGCCCTGAGACATACCGTCTCAGGGTTCCCTATATGTCGATCCTTATTTCTTTTTGTCCGCTGTGCCCCACGGGTGGCACTGGTAGGACTGCTCCTCGCTCATGCCGAAGTAGCGCAGGTCCGTGCGGCCGTACTGGTCGCCCCAGGTGACGTCGATGTGGTACTGCGTGCCGTCCAGCGTCGCGAGCGTCCAGATGTGGCTGTTGTTAAAAAGCGAGGTGCACTCGATGCCCTCGAGCTTCAAGAGCAGATTGTAAGCGCCCGTGTAGCCGTCGCACACGGCAAGGCCGCTGACAAGCGCGCCGTAGGCAAGATGGCTCGCGGAATCGTCTGCGGCGGCGTTATCGTAGCGGCAGTGGTCGCACAGCCATTGAAAATACGTGCGCGCGATCTCATACTGGCTCATGTCGTAGCTCAGCGTGCCGCTCTCCCAAAGGGAGTCGTGGACCTTGATCGCGGCGGCGAGCGCCTTGGCGCGGTACGATTCGAGCGTTTTGGCCGTACAGGCGGTGGACGAAAACGTGAGTACGACCTTGCCCGTCGAATACGAGCGGCAGGAGACGGCGTTGTACATCTGCTCGCAGTATGTTTTGACGCAGGAGGTAAACGCCTGCGTCAGCGCGCTGGCGGTGGCGGTGGTGAGGGCCTTGGAGTAGTTCAGCGTGATCGTGTGCTCGCCGCGCGCGAGCATATTGCGAACCAAACCGTCGATGGCGGCGGTGTCCTTGGCAGACGTCGGGAGCGACGTGCTTGCCGGCGCTTTGACAAGGCTTGCGAGCGTCGCATTTTTCACGGAGTGATACGGCGCGACCGTCCACGTGAGCGTCAGGCGCGTTTCAGGTTTGACAACGCGCGTCAGAAGCGCCGCGATCTCCGCGCGGCTGACGCTGCGGTCGGGATAAAAGCTGCCCTTTGCGTCCATGCCGGAGAGCAGCCCGCGGCGGTACATCAGCAGAATTTCGCTGCGGTAGGGCGTTTTGTCCGTCACGTCGGCGATGTAGTCGCGGCTCGAGTAGGCCGAGGTGACGAGCGAGGCGTTGGGCTCGGTGTACCATTCCTCCGGCACGGCGAAGGCAAAGATGCCCGCCATCTGCGCGCGCGACGCGGGCAGGAGGTAGAAGCCCTCAAAGCTGTTGTCGAGCAAATTCTGGCTCTTTAAGTACGAGACATACGGCGCATACCACGCCTCGTTTTCCTTCGCTGTGGGGATGACCGCGTCGCTGCCGGTCGTGTAGATGGCGCGCAGCCGCGCGGCGATGGTCAAAAGCTCGGCGATCGTCACATTGCCGTTCGGCGCAAAGGAACTCTCGCCGCGGCCGTTGAGTAAGCCGTATTCATAGGCCGAGACGACCGAGGGGGCGAACCAGTCGCCGTCCTTCACGTCGGCAAACTGGCCCTCGTAGACGCGAAGAAGCACGAACGGGGCGCTGTCTTCGCTCGTCGTCTCCTCCTGTGCGGGAGCGGCGGCATCCTGCGTGGGCTCCTCGCTGTAGGAAAAGGCGCTGATGCTCAGCGCAAGTGCGAGCGCCGCGACAAGCAGCGCAAAGCGGAACTTCATGGCGTTTGCTCTCTCTTTCTCACATTCTCAAAATTTCACGGGGATCACGGGACTAAAATGTTCTGTTCGTCTGCGGTGATGTCGGCGACATAGGGGTTGAGCATCGAATTCGTCATCTCGAGCACCTGCTCGGGGTAGAGCGTGTAGAAGGACTTGCCATTGTACCAGCCCGCGCCGTCGCCGGGGAGCGTGGCAAAGCTGATGGCGTCCGTCCCACCCATGGAGAGCGCCTGGTTGGCGAGCCACACGAGGTTGCCGAGCGTCAGGTCGGTCTTGACATACTTTAAGAACGTTTCCGCCATCGCGGGGACATTTTCGAGCTTCATGAGCTTTTGCGCCACGGTCTTCAAAAACGCCTGCTGCGTGCCAATGCGGCCGATATCCTGCCGCCCGCCGTAGGCGGGCTTATCCTTGTCGGAGTTGTGGCGGAAGCGCACGACCTCCATAGACTGCTGGCCGCTCAGGTGCTGGAGACCGGCCTTGAAGTGAATGTGCAGATCTTGGTAGGGGTCGTCGTAGTCCATATCCTCGGGCACGTCGAAGTCGACGCCGCCGATCTGGTCGATGAGCGCGATGAACCCCTTCAGGTCGACGGAGACGTAGAAGTCCACGGGAATGCCGAGCATATCTTCAATGTTGCTGCGCAGCTTTTCCGTGCCGCCGTTATTGTAGGAGGAATTGAGCTTGTGGCCGTTGCTCATCAGCGTGTCGCGCGGCAGGCTGACGACGTCGATCTTCTTGTTCTCCGCGTCAAAGCGCACGAGCATGTTCGTGTCGCTGCCGCCGGCGTCGTTGTCCACACCGTAGGCGAGGATCGTATAGCAGTATTTTTTGCGCTCTTTGCCGTTAGAAATGGTTTGAATGGCGTCACTGTCCTCCGCCGTGCCGTCCTGCTGCGTCTGCTGGTCCTCGTTGTCCGTGACGGGCTCAGGCGCGCGCACGACGTACTTGACCGTCGCCACAATGGCCACGGTCAGGAAAAGAAGCGACAGAAGCGTGACGACCGCGCGCTCACCGCGATTTGCGCGTTTCTTCTTTTTCTTCGGCCTGCGGCGCGGCTCGCTTTCGCGGCCGATGCTTGGCTCGTAATAGTCCTGCTTTCTCATCTTGTTGCTCCGTTCTTTTTTCTTTTGGTTTACAATAACGGTATTCTACCCTGCGCGGCGGAATTGTGCAAGAGTAATTTTGCCGCGCAGGAGGCGCACTCTTTATGTTAGACGCAAAAAGTCGAAAAAAGTTTCAAAATCCCTTGTATTTTTTTCGCGTGGCCATGCCGCCGCGGATGTGGCGCTGGGCCTTGTTGACCTCCAGCACCTCCTTGACCTGCAAGTATAGGCTGCGGTTGAACTGCGGCAGGCGGTCCTGTAAGTCCTTGTGCACGGTGGACTTGCTCACGCCGAACTTTTTTGCCGCGGCGCGCACGGTGGCGCGGTTTTCGATGATGTAGGCGGCCAGCGCGCAGGCGCGCTCTTCCATGTTACCCTTCATGCAGCACACTCCTGACTCATGTTGCTCCATCTATATGCGTGCAGAAGGGGAATATGCGCATCGGGAATGAATACGCGGCAAAAACGTTGTGCAAAGCGGTTCAGGCGTGTTATAATTTCTTTGTCTACACCAAAGACGGCACAAACGAAACGACAGGGAGGTCCTGCATGGAAAATAAACTCATCCGCAGCAAATACTTTTTATACCTGACCGAATTTTTTGCCGGTATGTCCGTCATGGCGGTCGAGCTCGGTGCGAGCAGGCTCATGGCCCCGTACTTCAGCTCGTCGCAGATCGTGTGGACCGTTATCATCGGCGTCATTATGATCGCGATGGCCATCGGCAACGTCTGGGGCGGCAAGCTCGCCGACAAGAGCGCGACGCCCGATAAGCTCTACCGCCGCCTCATCATCGCGGCCATCTGGATCGCGCTCATCCCGTTTGTGGGACGGTACCTGATCGCGGGCATCTCGCTGCTGCTGGCGCTTTTTGTGACGAAAAACTTCCTCGTCTGGGCGGCGCTCGCGGCGTGCCTTGTGATCTTCGCGTTCCCGTGTGTGCTGCTCGGCACCGTCACGCCGTCGCTCACGCGCTTCACGGTCGACAATCTCGACGACACGGGCAAGACCGTGGGCAGGCTCAACGCGCTCAACACCATCGGCAGCATCATCGGAACCTTCGTGCCGACGTTTGTGACGATCCCCGCCGTCGGCACGGCGGCAACGTTTTTGATCTTCTCCGGTGTGCTCGCGGCCATCGGCATCGCGTACTTCGTGTTCGAGAAGAAAAAGAGCGTGCCGGGGATCGTCTCCGTCCTTTTGATCGCTGGACTGTGCTTTGCCCTGCCGTCTTACAGCTTCGCCTTCTGGCAGAGCGACATCACGCTTGAGGACGAGTCCATCTACAACTATTTGCAGGTGCAGGATGACGCGAAGCGCACGACGCTCTCGACGAACGTGCTCTTCGGTGTGCAGAGCGTGCAGGTCAAGGGCGACGCGCTGACGGGCATGTACTATGACTACGCGCTCGCCGCGCCCTGCATGGCGGGCATGGACGGCACGGACAGCGAAAACCGCAGCGTGATGATCCTCGGCATGGGCTCTGGCACGTACGCGAGCTACTGCACGCGCTATTTCCCCGGCGCGAGTGTGCAGGGCGCGGAGATCGACAAAAAAATTGCCGACATCGCGACGGACTACTTCGGACTTCCAGGCAGCGTGACCGTCGCGGTCGAGGACGGGCGCGCGTACCTTGCCGCGTCGAAGGAGAAGTTTGACGTCATCATGGTGGACGCCTATCAGGATATCACCATCCCGTTCCAGCTCTCGAGCGTCGAGTTTTTCAATGAAGTGCAGGCACATTTGAAGCCGAACGGCGTGATGGTCGTGAACCTCAACATGACGTCCGCGGAGAACGGCTCGATCAACGAATACCTCTGCGACACGATGGCGAGTGTCTTCAAGCACACCGTCACCGTGCCGGTGAGGGGCAACACGAATACCGAGGTCTTCTGCACGAACGCGGATGACTGGGAGGAGACGTTCCTGCGCAGCATCGCAAAGCTCAAGGACAGCGACTATGCCGATATGATGCGCACGGTCTACTCGAAGCTCACGCCCTATGAGGGCGGAAGCTGCATCCTGACGGACGACAAGGCCCCTGTCGAGGTGCTGGGCATGCGCGTGCTCGACGAGCTCATCGGCGATGAGCTCAACTACTACAAAGACGAACTGAGAACCGGCGGCCTGTCCGCGCTGATCGGAAATTGAAGATAAAAAAATCCCCGCACCCACGGCGCGGAATTCTTTTCAGGGTAGAGAGCCTCGCAGAGTTTTTACCCGCAAGGGGTACGCAGCATCCGTAAGGCAGCAAAGCTGCCAACGGCTGCCCAGGTGCCGCGCACGGCACGAAATAAATTCAAATCGGTTTTCCGCCGCGACATGTGCGCCCTCCAGAGGGGCTTCTCTTGCCCGCAGCGGGGCAATTTACCTTCTGGCAGAAAACTCTTTGCGCGAAGTGGAAACCGGCGAAGTGCCGCCAGCGGCGGAAACAGCAAGTCGGTTTCGAGGAAGCGGCACGATTGGCGCGCCTGCAAGGGCGCGGGAATCGTAGTGCCGCAACGGTGTAAGGTCGAATTGTCCGCTTTTAGCGGACAACCGAGGCACAGAACGCTGCGAAACCTTCTCAAAAAAGTGGCTTTGCCCCTTTCTTGATTACAAAATCAGCATCAGCACAGGAATCACGACGAAGCACGCGATCGTGGAGAGCGCCGCGCCCTGCGCGGCGAATTCCTCGTCCGCGCCGTATTCCGCGGCGGCGACGACCGTCTGCGTCACGACCGGCATCGCCGTTTCGACGATGAGCACGTCGTGAGCAAGGCCCGTCACGCCGAACGCCCTGCACAGCGCGACCGAGAGGGCGGGCGCGAGCAGGAAGCGGAAGGCCATCGCAATGCCTAAGTCGCGGTCGAGCCGGACATTTTTGAGCCCGATGTCGTGGATGATATAGCCCGTGAGCAGCAGCGCCAGCGGCGTGACGAGGTTGTTCATATAGCGGCAGTAGCTCATCACGAGCGAGGGGAGCCTCACTTCAAACCACACGAGCGCGAGGCCGACGAAAACGGCGATGACGGCGGGCGTGGTCAGGAATTTCTGGAGCATCTTGAGGTCAAAGCCGCGGCTTTCGCCCGACCAGCGCACAAGCGAGAGAAACAGCAGCTGGACAAAGCTGGTGTTGACGAGGTAGTAGAGCATGACGTAGGGCGTGCAGGTGTCGCCAAAGAGCTCGGTGCACATCGCAAGGCCGACAAAGATGGCGTTCGACACCGAGCACATCATCATAAAAACGCCGAGCTTTTTGCGCGGCAGCTTCAAGAGCCTGCCGACGAGCAGTGACAGGATCGTGATGACCACGGTGCCGAGCAGCGGCACGAGCAGAAAGCTGCCCGACTGAACCAGAAGATCACGGGTCAGGTTATTCGTCAGCCCGTAGACCGACATGCAGGGGATGGCGACAGAGAGCGTGAACTTGCCGATAAAGGCCTTGGCCTGCGGGCACATCCAGCCCCTGGCCGCGCAGAAATAGCCCGTCGCCGTCAGCAGCAGGATGATGGTGACGGAAGAGACCGCGTGCAGAAATGCTTCCATGGTGTACCTCGAACGTAAAATAGTACTGCCAGTATATCATCCCTGCGGCAAAAGACAAGGGCAGGCGCAAAAGATGGCTTGAAAATGCGCGGACGATACGCTATGATGGGCGAAGATGAGCGCGCAGTGCGCGCCCGGAGAAAAAGAGATCGAGAACTTTGAGAGGAGTTTTGTTTTTATGAAAGCAGCGCTGGTCATTATGGCGGCGGGCATGGGCTCGCGCTACGGCGGCAATAAGCAGGTGGACGGCATCGGTCCGAACGGTGAAATTTTGATGGAATACTCCATTTTCGACGCGCTGCGCGCGGGCTTTACGAAGGTGGTCTTCATCATCAAGCCCGACATGCGCGACTTGATGGAGAACATGGTCGGACATCACCTTGCCGCGCGCAAGACCGCGGACGGGGACAATGTCGAGGTCTGCTATGCGTATCAGGATTTTTCGAGCGTGCCCGATTTTTATAAGGTGCCGTCTGATCGCGTCAAGCCGTTCGGCACGGTGCACGCGCTGCTGTGCGCGCGCGAATTCGTGCACGAGCCGTTCGTCGTCATCAACGCCGACGACTATTACGGCGTGGACGCGTTCAAGACCATTTACGCCGAGCTCTCAAAGCTCGCCGAAAGCGGCGAGGGCACGATGGTCGGCTATGACCTCTGCAACACCGTGAGCGAGCACGGCACGGTCACGCGCGGCGTGTGCCATGTGAACGAACAGGGGATGCTCGACCGCGTGGTCGAAACGTTCCACCTAAGGCCCTGCGACGACGGCAAGATCCGCGACATTCAGGAAAACGGCGACGGCCCGGTCTACGCGCCCGAGACGCCGGTCTCGATGAACTTCTGGGGCTTTACGCCGTGGCTGTTTGAAAAGCTGGACGCGTATTTTAAGGATTTCCTCCGCGCGCTGCCCGACGGCGAGCTCAAAAAAGAGTGCCTGCTGCCGAGCCTGATCGGCGAGCTCATCGACCGCGGCGAGCTCAGTGTCTCCGTTCTGCGCTCGAGCGCGCGCTGGTTCGGCATGACGTATCACGAGGATAAGGAAATGGTGCAGCGCGAGCTTCAGAAATTACACGACGCGGGCGTGTACCCCAAAACGCTGCGCGCGTGAGCGAGACAAATCGAAAAAATCTGCCGCCTCCGGACATACTAAGTCCGGAGGTGATTTTTATGCCGCGAAAAGACCCCGGCATGCCGTATGACCTGGCACCGATGCTCAAGGCGCGCTTCGGCCAGCCGGACGACTGCGCCGATCTTGTCAACAAGTACGGCACCTATAACATCCAGCCGACGTCGGACACGGAAAATCTGTTCCCGCTCATTGCGCCGGGCCTTCCTGAGCAATGGAAGCGCATGGCGGTCGGCAAGAAGGACGTTGAAAACTTGCAATAAAGCAAACGGGAGGGAGACGCGTATCGCGTCTCCCTTTTTCTTCTCCAAAATCCCTGAAACGGCAAGGGAAAATGGGCTTTTTCCCAAAAAGCAAAAAAGATACATACAGGTTCGACAAAAAAGTGAGTGACAAAATGGAGAAATTTATTGCTGGTATACAAATTGAGAACGTTGCTGGCACTTGCTTTACTGCTGAATTCGTATAAAGTAAAGGCAAGAGCTGTCTGCCGGGGAAGCGGCTATGAGAGAGACCGCCTTCCGGCCCGACTTGCCAATATGAAGGAGGAGAGAGAATGGAAACCAAAAGTAACGCGAAACTGAAAGCTCTGTTCATCATCCCGTCGATCACTGGTATCATCCTGTTTATGATTCCGGTGAAGAATGCTGACGGCGATTGGACCGTTGTGGTCAAGATCCTTGCCGACATCATCTCGGGCTACATCGGCGGCTTCCTGCCGCTGCTGTGCGTGCTGATCCTCACCGTTTCGGCAGTGATGTCCCTCATTGCGCTGGCAAAACCCAAATTCATTATGAATAGCGACATTATGAAGGAATGCTTCGCCTGCAAACCCATCTGGGTCGTGCTCCGCGTGCTCGCGGTCATCTTCGTGTGGCTCACCTATCTGGGTGTCGGCGAGGAAGACGTGGGTCTCATCGGTATGATCACCGGCGGCGGTCAGGGCGGCTTCGTCCTCTATGACCTGCTCACCACGCTCGTTATCATCTTCGTCATCGCGGCCCTGCTGCTGCCGCTGCTGCTCGACTTCGGCCTGCTGGAGTTCGTCGGCGCGCTGCTCACCAAGGTCATGCGTCCCCTCTTCAAGGTCCCCGGCCGCGCGGCGGTCGACTGCATCACCTCCTGGATCGGCGACGGTACGCTCGGCGTTATGCTTACCTGCAACCAGTATGAGGGCGGCTACTATTCCGCCAAGGAAGCAAGCATCATCGCCACGCTGTTCTCCGCTGTTTCCATCACGTTTACCCTCGTCGTTCTCGATACGGTGGGGCTGCTCGATTACTTCGGCATCTACTACCTGATCGTCTGCTTCGTCGGTATCGTCTGCGCGATCGTGTGTCCCTACCTCTACCCCTTGCGCAAAAAGCCCAACACGTACTTAGTCGAAGGCAAGGCCGCTCCCGACACCCTCCCCGAGGGCTACAAGAGCAACGTTGAGTACGGCATGGACCTCGCCATGAAGCGTGTTGCCGAGCACAAGGGCATCGGTGAATTCTTCAAGAGCGGCGCCAAGAACGCCTGCAGCATGTGGTTCGGCGTTCTGCCCTCCGTCATGGCCATTGGTACTGTCGCACTGATCCTTGCCAACTACACGCCGATCTTTGAATGGCTCGGCATCCCGTTCCGCCCCCTGCTCCAGCTTCTTCAGGTGCCCGAAGCGAATGCAGTCGCCTCCACGATGATCGTCGGCTTCACCGATATGCTCACCCCCGCCGTCCTGATCGCGGAGTGCACCAGCCAGATGGCCAAGTTTATTGTCGCGGTCGTCTCCGTCACGCAGGTGCTTTACCTCTCCGAGGTCGGCGGTCTGATCCTCGGCTCCAAACTTCCTCTCAACATCTGGGAGCTGTTCGTTATCTTCCTGGAGCGCACCATCATCAGCCTGCTGATCGTCTGCCCCATCGCGCATCTGCTGTTCTAAAAAGGAAAAGCTTCTTTTCCCTTACTCAGGTTGCTGACCTGAAAGAGTCGAGGCATCTCATCGGGATGCCTTGGCTCTTTCTTTTTAGATTTTATGTCATATGCACAAAAATGACTGTACAACGCACACGGTTATGTGGTAAAATGCGAACAGAGAGACCTCTGCGAGACCAACGCAAATTCCGACGGCTGCGGGTGAGAGCGCGGCCTGCCGGCGAGAGGGAGAAGAGAAGTACATGAAAGTCAGCATCGACAAGTTTTCGAAGGTGCCGGTCTATCTGCAGATCGCCGACCAGATCAAGTCGCAGATCATCAGCGGCGCGCTGCCCCGCGGGAGCGCGCTGCCGAGCGAGCGCGCGCTCGCGCAGATCTTGGATGTGCACCGCAATACCGTGGTCAAGGCCTACAGCGAGCTCAAGAGCGACGCGTGGATCGAGTCGCGCCAGGGCGTGGGCTACATCGTGGCCGCGGCAAACGACGAAAATGACGCGCAGGACGAAAGGGGCGGCGAGGGCGCGCAGCCCGGCCGCGTCAACTGGGTCAGCGAGGTGGCGGAAAAGTACCTCGACATGGAAAAGACATTTGACGACCTGTTCCAGCGCTTTACGGACGAGAGCCACTATTCCCTCGGCAGCGGCGTCGCCTCGCGCGAGGTGTACACGTCCGAGCGCGTTGCGGGCGATATCGCGGCGCTACTCACGGGCAGCGGCCCGTGCCAGTATTTTTTCAGCCCCTATAAGGGCGATAAATTCCTGCGGCAGAAGCTCGTGGCCTTTCTCGGCACGAAGGGCGTGAAGGCGTCCTCGGGCGAAATCCAGATCCTATCGGAGACGAATCAGGCGCTCGACTTTATCGTGACGCTGCTCGTCAAGCCCGGCGACAGCTTGGTGATGGAAGAGCCGGTGCACCCGGACATGTACCGCGTGATGGAGCTTGCGGGCGCGAAGATACTGACCGTTCCCGTCGACGAGAACGGCATGAACTGCGAGGTGCTCGAAAGCTTACTCACGCAGACGCGCCCGCGGCTCATCTTCGTCAATTCGAGCTACCACGACCCGACGGGAAACATTTTGTCGCTCGAGCGGCGCAAGAAGATCGTTGAGCTCTCGAACCGCTACCGCGTGCCGATCGTGGAGGAGGACGCGGCGAGCGAACTCGTCTACGACGGCGATAAGCTCCCGCCGATCAAGGCGTTCGACACGATGGGCAACGTCATTTACATCTATTCGTTTTCACTCACGTTCATCCCGGGACTGAGCCTTGCTTTCATCACGGGTAACCGCGATTTGATCCGCGCGCTGAGCTACCTCGTCTCCGTGCGGCTGATGGCCTCGGACTGGATGACGCAAAAGCTCCTCGGCATGTACCTGGACGACGGCATTTACTACACGTCGCTTTTAAAATTTCGCGACGTCTACCGCACGAATCGAGATTTGGTATGCCAAAAGCTCGACGAGCTTGCGCCGCTCGGCGTGAGTTATACAAAGCCGAGAGGCGGCGTATATGTCTGGTGCAGGCTGCCGGACGGGGTGGACAGCAAGCAGTTTATCCGCAGGGCCTACAACATGGGCGTCACGCTGATCCCCGGATACGTTTTTTACCCCTGTAAGAACGGCGGGCGCGACCATATCCGCATCAACTACTCCTATGAATCCTACGAGCGGCTGGGGCAGGGCATGGACGTATTGCGCAAAGCGCTGGAAGAAGAGCTGGAGGAATGACTGGCACACGAAATGGCAAAAGCACTGATACATCACAAGCACCTTTTGAAAGTGTATACTTTACTGCGTAATAACGGTAAAACGATCCGCGGACCGTCGGGGAGCTCCGGCGGCACGGACAGGGAAAACAGGTCGGGGTGTACGGGCGGTCGATGAGAGAGCCGCCGGCATCCCGGGAAAGGGAGCACGACTTATGTATTCAGGCATCCATAACTTTTCCGAGATCGGAAAGCTCAACAAGGTGCTGCTGCACCGCCCCGGCGAGGAGCTGGAATCGCTGACGCCCGCGACGCTCGAGCGCCTGCTGTTTGACGACATCCCGTACTTAAAGGTCGCCCAGGAGGAGCACGACCGCTTTGCCGAGGTCCTGCGCGAAAACGGCGTCGAGGTCATCTACTATGTCGACGAGGTCGCCAAGGCCATCGCCGACCCCGCGCGCCAGATCCAGCTCGTCAACGACTTTTTGAACATCAGTAAGATCCACGCCAAGGGACTGCGCGCGAGCATGACGAGCTTACTTCTCGACATGCCGCCCAAGCAGATGGTGACGAAGATGATCGCGGGCATCAAGCGCTGCGAGGTCGCCACCAAGCAGCCGACATCGCTGATGGACTTAGTCGACGACGACTATCCGTTCGTCTCCGACCCGATGCCGAACCTGTACTTCACCCGCGACCCTGGCGCCTGCGTGGGCGAGGGCATCAACATCCACCGCATGCATACCCCTGCGCGCAAACGCGAGAGTCTGCTCTTAAAGTACATGTTCCTCTACAACCGCGACTTTGCCACGCAGGACAACAAGATGTGGTACGACCTGTCCGACAGCTATTCCATCGAGGGCGGCGACGTGCTCGTGCTGTCGAAGGACATCGTGGCCATCGGCCTGTCCGAGCGCACGACGGTCTCCGGCGCGGAGACGTTTGCGCGCAATCTTCTGCAAAATTCCGACTTTAAGAAGGTGCTCGCCTTCGACATTCCCGAGACGCGCGCGTTCATGCACCTCGACACGGTTTTCACGATGGTCGACTACGACAAGTTCACCATCCATCCCGAGATCGAGGGCCCGCTGAGCGTTTATGAGATGACACTCGACGAGCACGGCGAGCTCCGCTTCGGCGCGATCAAGGAAGAGCTCAAGGACATTCTGGCCCTCGAGCTCAAGCTGCCCGCGGTCGATCTGATCCGCTGCGGCGGCGGCGACCTGATGGCCGCGCAGCGCGAGCAGTGGAACGACGGCTCGAACACGCTGTGTATCGCGCCGGGCCGCGTCATCACCTATGAGCGCAACTATGTGACGAACGACTTGCTCGCAAAGCACGGCCTCGACGTGCTGACCGTGCCGTCTGCCGAGCTGTCGCGCGGCCGCGGCGGCCCGCGCTGCATGTCCTGCCCCGTCAACCGCGACGACCTGTAAAAAATTCCACCGCAGAACGAGAGAAGAGAGAAGAGCTCATCCGCGCCGGCAGCTGGCCGGGCGGAGGAAAATGGGAGAGAGCCATGAAGAGCAAGCGACAAGAGAAGATCCTGGAGCTGATCGAAAAGTACAATATCGAGACGCAGGAGGAGCTCATCGCGCGTCTCGCCGAGTGCGGCATCGAGAGCAAGCAGACGACCGTCTCGCGCGATATCAAGGAGCTGTACCTTTATAAGGAGCCGATCGGCGGCGGCCGCAGCCGCTACGCCGTATCCGGCAAGGCCGACCACATCGACAACACGAAGCGCCTGAAGCTCATTTTGAACGAGTGCAGCGTGGGCGTGGACTACGCGGGGATCGTCGTGCTGCTCAAGACGCTGCCGGGGCTCGCCGATGCGGCGGGCGCGGCCATCGACGCGATGAAGCTGCCCGATATGCTCGGCTGCATCTCCGGCAACGACGCCGTGGCGATTGTCGCCCGCGGCGAGCAGGAGGCCGAGCGCCTGTGCTATGATCTGCGCCAGTATTGCAAGTGAACGAGAGAGACGAGACTGAGAGAGGACAGGGGGGCGGAGCGATCCGCCCCTCCTGTTCTGTCATAAAACCGATTAAACTGCAAGGTATTTCTGAAACGCGACAAAGCTCAACAGGCATTAAAAGTTTTACTGCCGACAAAATTCGACGGGATTCCGCTTGAAGATTATTTTTTGAGTGTTATAATAAATTTATCAATCGAATGATCTGTGCAGCTCGCGAAAGTGGGGCAAAGCGTACAGACAAAGGCACAGCCGGCGAAAGCCGGTGTCGCAAAGCCATGGGTCTAAACGGCGCAAGCCGCACGACAGCCGGGCTGCCTAAGACGGAGAACTCTCCTTCCTCGGGTCCACAGGGACAAGAGGGAGGATTTTTTTATGAGAGAGAAGAAGTTCGGCAAGTTGTTTTTGACATGGCTGCTGGCGGCGACCATGGTGCTGACCTTGCTTCCCGTCGGAATGCTGGCGGCAGACGCGCCGGACGAAGCAGCGGAAGACGGCGAGGCTGTACTGACGCCTGTTGCAGGCGTGGAAGAGGAAGAGGCCGCCCCTGTGGAGGCTGCGCCCATGCTGCTGGCCGCGCCCGCGGCAGCGGACACGCCGATTGATGTTCCCGAGGGAGAGCTGGACTTTGCAAACGGTGTGATCAAAGGCATTAAGAAGGGTTGGCTTGACCAAAATAAGGATAAGCCCCTTTCCGTTACCATTCCGGCGGAAATTGACGATACGCCGGTGACGAGTATCGGTCAAAATGCTTTTAAAGCAAGAAATGCAGGCCTTGAAAATCATCCTCAAGTTGCAGCTGTCGATTTCAGCAATGCAACCAATCTGGAGAAGATCGACAATCAGGCGTTTCAGTATTCTCCTGTAACGTCTGTTAACCTGTCCAAGACCAGGGTAACGACCATCGGCAAATTTGCGTTTGGCTATTGCACATCCTTGGAAAATGTTATCTTACCGAACACTTTGACGGTGCTTGGCTCTTCTGTATTTACAGATTGCAAACACGTAGAGTCTATTCGATTGGCAAATTCTCCGGAAGGCGTTGTCTTTGCATTGCCCGAAAACTTAACATCCATTGGTTATCAGTGCTTCAAAAATTGCTTTGCTGCTGATGTGAATGCGAAGGTTGTTATTCCGGCGAGTGTGACGACGATTGAAAAAGAAGCGTTCTATTATAATGGTTCAGCAGACCCTATTATTCAGATTGTAGTCAAGAATAAAGATATTAGCCAGTACTCAGGCGATGCGTTCAAAGTTTATTCGCGTGATTCGAAGCGAATTATTGTTTTGCCGACTATGTCGGCCTACAATAGTTATTACTCAGGTGCAGGGAAAGCACAAGGGTGTTTAACCTATCCGGTCGAAATCACCTTTGATGGTACCAATGAAACAGAACTGCACCTGAACGGCAAGCCGCTTGGGTATCAGCTGGATAATACGACCGGATTCTGGGAACTCAATGATGCGTATGCACTGCCCACAGCACAGGGTTCCGGCACTCCTGTTGATCCGAAGCCCGGATATGAATATGTGACCGGCGGTGGCTGGAAGCTCATAGAAAACGGTGAGGTTCTGGACGTTACCAAGAATCTGAAAGCTGACCAAGATGCAGTAACGGCTGTTTCCGGCGGCGGCAAGTATGAAATCCTTGCGCCCACAATCTCTTACCTTGTGGATGGAAAATCCAAGCCGGTTGATGCTGACCAGCCCTTCACCGTGACCATCGGCGACGGCAAGGAGCACTCGATCGGTATTCAGGTCGATCACCCGCTGCTGAAGGAAAAGCAGGGCACTGACGAGGATTACGTTTACTTTAAGTACTACTGGTTTGACGAAGTATCGCTCGGAGACGGAAAGAACACTCTGAACGGCCCGAGAAGCAAGGAAGAACAGGAGCGCTTTTCTACCGCAACAAACAATGTGGAAATTCAATATGTGGACGGCGAGCATAATACCATTCCCATTGCAAAGACGGAACACGCAAGATATGAAGGCAGCTCCTATGCGGGCTATAATGACTACTATCTTGTAGTGGTGTTCGGTTACCATGTTGTGAATGGCGATGAGATCAATACGCCATTCTACCTCAGTGCAAATAACGGTATCGGTGTTGGGAACGCCAATGCGACGGACGGAGCGCATCTGTTGCAGGTCAAGGTCGATGAAGTTCGCATTATCACCGCAACGGCTGGCGAGCACGGTGCGATCGACCCCGAGGGCGCAGTCACCGTGCCCAAGGGCGAAAGCAAGACCTTTACCATCACGCCAGATTCCGGCTATTACATCAAGGACGTGCTGGTGGACGGCAAGAGCGTCGGCGCGGTGAGCACGTACACGTTTAAAGAGGTGGTGGCCGACCACACGATCCACGCTGCCTTTGCCAAGAACCACACGCCCGGCCATCCCACCCAGCCGGAGCAGCCCAAGGTGGAGATTCCCGATGAGGATGCTCTCGGCCTGAACACGACCGACCACTTCGCCTATATCATCGGTTATCCCGACGGCACGGTGCAGCCGAACGGCCAGATCACCCGCGCCGAGGCGACGACCATCTTCTTCCGCCTGCTGACGGAGGAGAGCCGCAGCGCGAACCTGACCAAGACCAACGGATATACCGACGTGGCGTCTGACGCGTGGTATAACACCGCGGTTTCCACCATGACGAAGGCCGGCATCGTGGACGGCTATCCCGACGGCACGTTCCGCCCCGACGCGCCCATCACGCGCGCGGAGATGGCAAAGATCATCTCGCTGTTCGCCAAGCTCGACAAGAGCGAGAGCCGCTTCTCTGACATCGCGGGCCACTGGGCGGAGGCGTACATCAGGCTCGCCGCGGGCAACGGCTGGATCGCGGGCTATCCCGACGGCACGTTCGGCCCCCAGCGCAACATCACCCGTGCCGAGACCGCCACGATGATCAACCGCGTGCTCGACCGTGTCCCGTCCGAGGAGAGCCATCTGCTCTCGCGCGGCGTGATGCAGATCTGGCCCGACGCGAACCCGGGCGACTGGTTCTATCTTGCGATGCAGGAGGCGACCAACAGCCATGACTACGAGCGCAATGCCAAGTGGGCCGCTGCCGACGAACAGTGGACGGCGCTGCGCGAAACGCGCGACTGGAAGGCGCTGGAACAGTAAACAAAGCGGAAAAAAGAACGGGAGCACGAAGTGCTCCCGTTCTTTTATGCTTTTTTGAAAACGGTCTGAACAGATCAGACGTTGCCGATCGTCGCGACCATGACGGCCTTGATGGTGTGCATGCGGTTTTCGGCCTCGTCGAAGACCTTGGAATTTGGGGAGAGGAAGACCTCGTCCGTGACCTCGCGGATATCGTAGCCGAGCTCCTTCTGCGAAGCGGCCATCGTGGTGTCGAAGTCGTGGAAGGATGGCAGGCAGTGCAGGAAGATGCAGTCGGGGTTTTCGGTGGCCTTCAGCACGTCGCCGGTGACCTTGAAGGGCGTGAGCAGCTTGACGCGCTCGGGGATCTTGTCCTCTTCGCCCATGGAGGCCCAGATGTCGGTGTAGAGCGCGTCGGCGCCCTTGATGAGTTCTCTGTCCTCACCGTACTCGACGACGGCACCGGTCTCCTTGCCGACCTCGCGGCAGTATTCGACGACGTCAGCGGCGGGCGCAAGCTCTTTCGGGCCCCAGCCGACATAGTGGATGCCGAGCTTGGCGCAGATGTACATGAGGCAGTAAGCAACGTTGTTGCGCGTGTCGCCGCAGAAAACGAGCTTGCACTTGCTCAGCGGCTTCTTGGTGTTCTCCATCAGGGTGAGAATATCGGCAAGCGCCTGCGTCGGGTGGTCGACGTCGGTCAGGCCGTTCCACACGGGCACGCCCGCGTTGGCGGCGAGACCCTCGACGACCTTCTGGTCATAGCCGCGGTACTCGATGCCGTCGTAGAAGCGGCCGAGGACCTTGGCGGTGTCGACCATCGTTTCCTTCTTGCCCATCTGGGAGGACTTGGAATCGAGGAAGGTGACGTTCGCGCCCTCGTCGTAAGCGGCGACTTCGAACGCGCAGCGGGTGCGGGTAGAGGTCTTTTCGAACAGCAGCACGATGTTCTTGCCGGCGAGCAGGTTGCCGCGGATGCCGGCGCGCTTTTTGGCCTTGAGGTCAGCGGCGAGATTGAGCATATAGCGGATCTCGTCGGGGGTAAAGTCTTTCAGCGTCAGGAACGAACGGCCTTTCAGATTAACGGGCATGGGATAGTCCTCCTTTTATCGTTTTACTCTCAAAATCTCTCAAAAGCATCTAAATAATGCTATCGTTATTATATTATTTTTGGTTAAAAAAGCAAGAGAGGCGCGATTTTGCGGCGCTCACTGGCACGCGGAGAGAAATGCATACTGGTCTGCGATAAAACGCTGACAGGCGGCACAGTGGCCGTGCAAGACGGGCGCACCGCGCCGTCAAAACGCCTCTGCCGCGCCCAACTGGACACGAAAATATTCTCTTTCTGGACCAGCGATTTTTATCGCGGGAAAGGCCTTGCCGTGCCTGCGTTTGCCCGTGATGGAGGTGCGGCAGATTTCTTACCGGATTCCCTTGTTTTCTGCCATTAAATATAGTATAATTGCAAAAAAGTATCCCCATGGGGCGATTTCGGGCGAATGTGCCGCGCCGTTTGGGTAAAACCGCAAAGGATAGAGGAGAAATTGCTATGAATATGATCCGCAGCGCAAAGAACCAGATCGCCGAGCTGACGGCGGCGGCTTATCGCGCGGCTGTGCAGGAGGGGTTGCTGCCCGAGGGCGTGCAGACCATCCCCGCCGTGGAGATCCCCAAGGATACCGCCAACGGCGACTATACGACGACGTTCTGCCTGGCCGCATCCAAGGCCATGCGCAAGAATCCCCGCGAGGTCGCGAAAATTCTGACCGAGCACATGGACCTGAGCGACACGTACTTTACGAGCGTCGAGATCGCGGGCCCCGGCTTTCTGAACTTCCGCCTCGGCGACAAGTGGTACGCCGACGTTCTGACCGCCGTTGAGGAGGAGAAGGGCGACTACGGCCGCGACAACTGGCTGGGCGGCAAGAAGTACATGGTCGAGTTCGTCTCCGCGAACCCCACGGGCCCCATGCACATGGGCAACGCCCGCGGCGGCGTGCTGGGCGATACGCTCGCCGAGGTGCTCGACTGGTCGGGCGCGGACGTGTGGCGCGAGTTCTACGTCAACGACTTTGGCAACCAGATCGAAAAGTTCGCCAAGAGCATCGAAGCACGCTACATCCAGCTCATCAAGGGCGAGGATGCGATCGAGTTCCCCGAGGACGGCTACCACGGCGACGACATCCGCGAGCTCGCCAAGGCCTTCTACGATGTCCACGGCGATAGCTATTTAGATAAGTCCGTCGAGGAGCGCCACGCCGACATGGCGCGCTTTGGTCTGGAGCGCAACATCCCGAAGATGAAGAGCGACCTCGAGCGCTACGGCATCAAGTTCGACGAATGGTTCTTCGAGTCCTCGCTGCACAACAGCGGCTATGTCAAAGACACCGTCGAGGAGCTTCATAAGCTCGGCTGGACGTATGAAAAGGAAGGCGCGCTCTGGCTCAAGACCGCCGACATCATGCGCGAGCAGTACCGCAAGCAGGGCAAGAAGGACGAGGACATCGACAAGCTCGACTTAAAGGACGACGTTCTGCGCCGCGCCAACGGCTTCTACACTTACTTTGCCGGCGACATTGCCTATCACCGCAACAAGTTCGCCGTGCGTCATTTCGACAAGGTCATCAACGTCTGGGGCGCCGACCACCACGGTCACGTGGCCCGCATGAAGGGCGCGATGGACGCGCTGGGCCTCGACGGCACGAACCGTCTCGACATCGTGCTGATGCAGCTCGTTAAGCTTGTGCGCGACGGCGAGGTCGTGCGTATGTCCAAGCGCACGGGTAAGACCATTTCGCTCTCCGACCTGCTCGATGAAATTCCCGTCGACGCCTGCCGCTACTTCTTCAACGCCAAGCCCGACACGCAGATGGAATTCGACCTCGGCCTCGCCGTGCGCGAGGACAGCGAGAACCCCATCTACTACATCCAGTACGCGCACGCGCGAATTTGCAGCCTGCTCAAAGCGCTGGAGGAAGAGGGCCACAGCGTCAAGCCCGGCGCGGTCGACCTGTCCATCCTTTCGAGCGATGCTGAGCACGCGCTCATCAAGGAACTCTCCTCCTTTGCCGAGGAAATTCGCATGGCAGCGCGCGACTACGACCCGAGCTACATCAACCGCTACCTCATGCGTCTTGCCGCGGCGTTCCACAAGTTCTACAATGCCTGCCGCATCAAGGGCGAGGACGAGGCCGTCATCGACGCGCGCCTCAAGCTCGCGAGCGCGACCCGTCAGGTGCTTGCCAACGGCCTCAAGGTCATCGGCTGCTCCGCACCGGAGAAGATGTAAAATAGTATACCGACAACAAAAAGGCGTCCGGCCACTGGCCGGACGCCTTTTTAGATTAGAAAAGCCTCGCAGAGTTTCACGTCCGCAGACGTGAAAGCTATGAAATCAGTTTTCTGCCGCGACATGTGCGCCCTCCAGAGGGGCTTCTCTTGCCCGCTGCGGGGCAATTCACCTTCTGGCAGAAAACAACTTTGCGCGGAGTGGAAAACGGTGAAGCGTCGCCTGCGGCGGAAACAGCGAGCCGTTTTCGAGGAATCGTAATGCCGCGACGGTGCAATGTCACAGCCGCCCGAAAGGCGGCAAGGCACAAAGCGAAGTGCAACTTTCTCAAAAAAGTGGCTCAGCCGCTTTTTTGAAGTATTACAGGACCTTTGCGAGGAACGATTGCAGTCTTTCGCTCTGCGGGTGGTCGAAGAGATCGGCGGGGGAGCCCTCTTCGATGATCGCGCCCTCGGACATGAAGACGACGCGGTCGGCGACCTCGCGGGCGAAGCCCATCTCGTGCGTGACGACGACCATCGTCATGCCGTCCTTGGCAAGGTCGCGCATGAGGTCGAGCACCTCGCCGACCATCTCGGGGTCGAGCGCTGAGGTCGGCTCGTCGAAGAGCATGACCTCGGGCGCCATGGCGAGCGCGCGCACGATGGCGATACGCTGCTTCTGGCCGCCGGAGAGCATCGCGGGATACTCATTCGCCTTGTCGGCAAGGCCGATGCGCTCAAGCAGCGCCATGGCCTGTGCGTCGGCCTCTGCCTGGGACTTGAGGCCCAGTTTGACGGGGGCGAGGGTGATGTTCTTCTTGACCGTCATGTGCGGGAAGAGGTTGAAGTGCTGGAAGACCATGCCCATCTCGCGGCGGTGAAGGTCCAAGTTGACCTTCTTGCCGTTGAGGGCGACGTCCTTGAAGTAAATGGTGCCGGAGGTCGGCTGCTCCAGGAGGTTCAGGCAGCGCAGCAGCGTCGATTTGCCGCTGCCGGAGGGGCCGATGATGGCCACGACCTCGCCCTTTTTCACGCTTAAATTGCAGTGGGAGAGCGCGTGGACGCTGCCGCCGTTGTATTCCTTGGACACGTCCACCACGCGAATGAGAGAATTAGTGCTTGTCGCCACGACGCATCCTCCTTTCGAGCGCTTCGATCGCCTTGCCGGCGGGGTAGGTGATGCAGAAATACATCAGTGCCGCCAGCACGTAAGGCGCGAGAGAAATGTAGGTAGAGGTCGCCACGGTCTTCGCGGCGAACATCAGCTCGACCATGCCGAGCGTGGAGCAGATGGACGATTCCTTGACCATGGTGACGACCTCGTTGCCGAGCGCGGGCAGGACATTCTTGATGGCCTGCGGAAGCACGACGAGCTTCATCGCCTGCGTGGCGGAAAGACCCAGCGAGCGCGCGGCCTCGGTCTGGCCTGCGTCGACAGCAAGAATGCCTGCGCGGAAGATCTCAGCGACATAGGCCGAGCTGTTGAGCGCGAGGGCCACGACGCCAGGGATGAAGCGCGAAATGTCGATAAAGCCGAAGATGTACAGGCGCGGGATGGAGATCGCGCCAAAGAGACCGAAGTAGATGATCGAGAGCTGCACGAGCAGCGGCGTAGAGCGGAAAATCGCGATGTACGCGCCCGAAACGCCGCGCACGAATCGATTCTTGCTCAGGCGCATGAACGCGAGCAGCAGCGCCGGAATGACCGCCAGCAGGACCGAGATGACGGCCAGCAGCAGCGTGTAGCCGAGCGCCTGCAAAAAGTAGACGCCGTATTTCGGCAAAAAGGAAAAGTTAAAGAACGACGCCGGCGACATGCCGACAAAGAGGTTGCTCCACCGCGTGGCAAGATCCATGGGAGAGATCTCCTTTCAGATGTGTGATTTAGCTGGGATAAGCCTCGCAGAGTTTCGCGCTGCCAGCGCGAAAAAATCTTGCTCGTTTTTTGCCACGACATGCGCGTGGCAAAAAACACTTTGCGCGGAGCGAGTGTCGAAGCACCCGCTTGCGGGGGCGAGGCACAGAGTGGAGTGAGAATTTAATGAAAAGAGGCTCGCCTCTTTTCATTAAGAGACGCCAATGAGCAAAGCCATTTGGGGCTTTGCTCATTGGCTATGAGAGATAGTGAGAAGAGAGCGTAGTTAAAGGGGAGAACTTAGGCCGCAGGAGCGTCCGCAGTGACCTCGACGGCCTTGCCGCTCAGCTCATCGGCAGCGGCAATGAATTCTTCCATCTTGTTCTCGGAAGTCATCTTGGCAATGGCCTCGTTGATGCCGGGCAGCAGGCCCTTGGGGTCGCCCTTGGCAACAGCGATGCAGTAGGGCTGAGCTTCACCGAGCTCGGAGGAAGCGGCAGCGACGACCAGATCGGGGTTGGACTCTGCATACTGCTCAGCGACAGCGCCATCGACGACGATCGCGTCGACCTTGCCGTAGACAAGCTCGTTGACGAGGTCAGTCACAAGGGAGAGGGAGACGAGGTTCGCGCCTTCCATCTGGTCGGTGACGATGGCTTCCTTGGTGGTGGCGGTCTGTGCGCCGACGCTCTTGCCGGCGAAGTCGGCGAGGGTGTTGTACTGATCGGCGGCGTCAGCCTTGACAAGGATCATGGCCGGCAGATCGGTGTAGTAGGGATCGGAGAAGTCGGCGGACTGGAGACGCTCGGGCGTGACCTCGATGGCTGCCATGACGATATCAAAATCGCCCTTGGCAAGGGAGGTGAGCAGGTAGTCGAAGCTCATGTTCTCGACCTGAAGCTCCTTGCCAAGCTCATCGGCGATGTACTGGCCGGCGGAAATGTCGATACCGGCGTACTGCATCGTGCCGCTGTCATCGGCATACATGAATTCGTACGGGGCGTAGTCAGCGGAGGTGCCGAGCACCAGCGTGCCGCCGGTCTGCTCGGTGTTGTTGTCGGTGTTGGCATCATCGGCGTTGTCGCTGTCGTCGGTCTTATTGCCGCAGGCGACCAGCGAAAGGCTCATCATCAGAGCCAGCATCAGTGCAGTAAACTTTTTCATGGTTGATAGCTCCTTTTTCAATTTCTTTCCATCTTGTATAATGTTTGATCGTTGAACGAATTTTCATACGCTTCAGAAACGATAGCGTTAGTATAAATGTTTACTTATTCATTGTCAACGATTAAAAACTCAAAAAATGCCGGAACTTTCGACGCCTTTCTATGCAAGGTGCACAAATATGCATGCGAAAAGCCGAAAATTCACAAAAGTATGCAATTATGCGCGAATATATGCAAAAGAAAAGGAAAAAGGAGCCGTATAAAAGAAGCATCCGCAGAAGCGATCGGAGCTTCTGCGGATGAAGTTTCTTATCGGGTGGCATCCGGCACGGCGCTGCGGGATTTTTTCGGCGTTCTGACGTAGGCAAAATAATAGCCGATTGCGCACAGCGGGATGGCTGCGGCGACATCCAGAATGGAGTGCTGCTTCATAAAGACGGTGGAAATGCTGATAAAAAATGCTGCAACGGTCGATGCAATGCGCCAGCCGCGCTTGGAGAAGATGGGCGCATACCAGAAAGCGAAAAATGCCGCCATCGAGCCGATGACATGCAGCGACGGGCAGACGTTCGTGTTCGTGTCGAACACGTAGAACCCCGCGATGAAGCGCGTGAGGGCATTGTCGCGCGGGAAGACCTCAGGCCGGAGCATCTGACAGGTGGGAAAGAGGAAATAGATAATGAGCGTCACCGAGTAGGTGATCATCACGAAGCGCATCATGCGGCGAAAGCCCGGCACGTCGAAAAAGAACGTGTAGGCCACCGCGCCGATGAGGTAGACGAACCAGAACAGGTAGGGGATCAGAAACCACTCGTTAAAGGGAATCAGATCATCGAGCGCGCAGTGCATGTTGATGTAGTGCGCCACGGGGTAGAAGCGCTCGACATACGAAAAGCCGAGGCCGAAAAGCGGCCAGTAGAGCAACAGCCACACGTGGGAGAACTCCGGCGTGTTCAGTCTGCTGAAGCGGAACTGGCGGTAGTCAACGCTGGGTTTGATCATGCGAGGTCTTCCTCCTTCTCCTCCTCGGCTTCACTCATCTCGGAGAGGATGTTGGCCGCGGCGTTGTGCGGCACGGCGGCGTCGAGCGCGTCGCCCATCTTTTCAAGCGCGTCCTTGTCGCTGAGCAGGCGAAGGCTCGTGCGCGCGATCTCCTTGGGCGTCTGCCCTGTGACCGCGCCGCCCGTGCGCAGGAAGAAATCCTTGTTGTACTCCTCGCAGCCCGCGACCGCGTCAATAAAGACCATCGGCAGGCGCATCGAGGCCGCCTCGGTCACGCTGATGCCGCCGGGCTTTGTGAGGTAGAGGTCAGCGGAGTCCATCAAAAGCGCCATGTCCTTCACATACGAACGGACGTGGACGTTTTTCGCATCATAGAAGCGGCGCTGGAGGCGGCGGTAGAGCTGCTTGTTCGTGCCGCAGACGATGGTAAGATCCTGATCGTCCGGCAGGTCGCGCCCGATGCGGCGCGCGATGCTCATGATGGGGCCGCAGCCCATGCTGCCGCACATCATCACAAGATGTTTGTGGTTAGCGGGGATGCCGAACGCGCGCTTGGCGTCCTCCTTGCGCACGCTGGAGCGGAACATCTGGCGCACGGGGATGCCGCAGGCACGCAGGCGCTCGCTCGTCACGCCGCCGCCGAGAAAATCGCCCGAGAGCGATGAGGCAGGAATAAAGTAGCGGTCAAGCGAGCTGTCCTTCACGCTGGGCGAACAGGTGTAGTCCGTGGCGATGAAGCAGGTCTTGAGATTCGGCAGGTGCGTCTTCACGACCTCACTGACCATCAGCGCCGCGAACGTGTGGGTGCAGATGACCGTGTCGTACCCGCTGCCGGCGATGAAGCCGCAGAGCTTTTCCGCGCCCTGCGTCAGATAGCGGTAGAGCGCGGAACCCTCGTGAAACTGGGCGGGATGATCCTCCGCCGCGCGGTAGCCCACGCGGAAAAGACCCGGCGCGTGGCGGTAGATGCGCACGTGCCAGTTGGAGATAAAGCGCGAGACCTCGGGCGAGATGAAGCGCAGCGCGTCTTCGGTGTCGCAGGGAATGTTCTGGTTGCGGCACTCCTCCTCGAGCGCCGCGGCGCAGGAGTTGTGCCCCTCGCCGGTGTTGCAGCTTAAAATCAAAACTTTCATGAAAAGATCCGATCCTTTACTGTTGTTCTTCTTGGTTGCGTCTGCTCCGGCGCTGCTGCGCGGCGAGAAGCTTTTGCAGCCGCGGCCGGTTGTAGCGCTGGATGATGAGAAATGGCAGATTGCCGAATAGAATATAGATGGCGGTGACGACCGCGCCGCCCGTTCCGGGCCAGAGGCGCAGTGCGTAAAAGCCGAGCAGGATGAGCGCAAAGTGCGTGAACTCAGCGACGCAGGTCTCTTCGATCATGCGCGGAAGCTGCGCGCGAAAGTCCGTGCCCAGCTTTTTGGCGGGGATGAGCTTGGGGACGATCTTGCTCATGTCGGGCACCTTGTCCTGCCACTCGTGCACGCGCAGAAAGCGGAAGAGCTTTGCTTCCCAGTTCGCGCAGCGGTAGGGGAATTTGTCGCCGTGGAACCAGGATTTTGGCAGCAGCCGCCCGATGAAAAACGACACGACGGCTAAAATTCCGTAATAAACGCAGCAGCGCAGAAAGCCCATCGTCACCTCTCCTTATCCCGTGATAAAATCCCGACACAGGGGTACTGCGCCGGGGAAAAGCAGCCTTTGTGGCTGTTAAAATTTAATATAGCATAGAGTTTCGAACAAATGGTGAAGAGAATCTCAATTTTTGTTGAAAAATGGTGGTCACTTCTCTACCGGCAGGCGCACGGCGAAGCGGCAGCCGCCGTTCAACGGGTCTTCGACCCAGACCTCGCCGCCGTGGATGGCGACGATCTTGCGCACAAGCGCAAGGCCGAGGCCGTTGCCCTCGGATTCGTGCGAGCTGTCCCCCTGATAGAATTTGTTAAAAATGCGGGACTTATCCTCGTCGGGGATGCTTTTGCCCTCGTTGTCGATGGTGAAGAGCACACTGCCGTCTTCCTCGATGAGACGCATGCGGATCAGGCCGCCGCGCGGGCCGAACTTGACGGCGTTGTCGATGAGATTCGTCCACACGTGCTGGAGTAGTCCTTCGTAGCCTGTGAAATCGACGGAGTCGAGGTCGACGTCGAAGTCGACGTCCTTTTCCGTCCACTTGCGCTCAAGGGCCAGAATGCACTGCCTCACCTGTTCGTCGAGGCGGAAGCGCGAGCGCTGGGGGTGAATGGACTGGCTGTCGAGCTTAGAGAGCAGCAGAATGTTGCCCGCGAGGGCGGAAAGCCTGCGCGTATTGAAGAGAATCTTGTCGATGTACTCCGCCTGCTCCTCGGGGGATTGCTGGTGCTCCTGCAAAAGTGAGGCGTAGCCCTCGATCGCGCTGATGGGCGTTTTGAACTCGTGCGAGACGTTCGAGATGAAGTCGGTCTGCAAGGTCTCGGTCGCGTTCAGCTCGCTGACCATGAGGTTGAAGCTGTCAAAGCTGTCGCGGATATCGCGAAAGACGCTCTTCGTCTCCACATGCACGCGGAAGTTGCCGCCCGCGACCTCCTTCATCGCGCGCGACAGGCGCGAGATGGGCGCGAAGAACGCGATGGAAAAGCCCGCCGCCGTCGCGCTGCCGAGCAGCAGCGTGAAGATGAGCAGCCACACGAACATCGGCACGTTGACGCCGAGGTGCTCAAGTCCCCAGGCCGCGAGCGCGGCGAGCAGCGCCACGCCGATAAAGCCCGCCATGCAGATGAAGAAAAACTGCACGCGGATATCGAAGAATTTGTTGCGCCGCTTTTTCATGTGCGCACCACCTTATATCCCACGCCGCGCATCGTGACGATCTTGAAGTCGGGATTGTCGCGGAAGCGCTCGCGCAGGCGCGCGATGTGGACATCGACGGTGTGGGTGTCGGTGCTGGAATCATAGCCCCAGATGTCGTCCATGAGCTGCTGGCGCGTGAAGATGCGGCCGGGGAACGACGCCATCTTGTAGAGCAGCATGAATTCCTTCTGCGGCAGCACCATGCTCTCGCCGTCGACGGTGACGCTGAGCGAGTCGCACTCCATCACCGTGCCGCCGATGACCTGACGGCGCTCGCTCGCCATCTGGGCGCGGCGCAGCAGCGCGCTCACGCGCAGTACCATTTCCCCGATGTTGATGGGCTTGACCATATAGTCGTCGCTGCCGGAGAGGAAGCCGAGGCGCATGTCGTCAAAGGCGTCCTTGGCGGTGATCATCATAATGGGGATGGACGAGCCGCTCTCGCGGATCGAGCGCACGAGCTCGTAGCCGTCCATTTTCGGCATCATGATGTCGGAGATGATGAGATCGTAATAGCTCTGCTCGAGCGCGGCAAGCGCCTCTTCGCCGTTGGAGACGCCGAGGACAGTGTAACCGTTTTTGGTGAGCACGTGGGCGAAGAGCTGGCGCAGCTCGCGGTCGTCCTCCGCAATGAGAATTTTGAACAATCCGATCCCTCCGATCCTGTGTCGGTGCGCCGCGTTTTCGCGGTGCTTGTTCCGTCAGTATACCATATCTTTGGCAAATGTGCAGCAGATTGGGCGGAAATTTTGCACGGCGGCAAAACTGCACAAAAAAAGAGCCATCCTTTCAGATGACTCTTTGCATTTGAGGGGGATTTAACCGCCGAGGTAGGCTTTGCGGACGGCGTCGCTCGCCATGAGCTCCTTGCCGGTGCCGGAGAGGGTGATGCGGCCCGTTTCAAGCACGTACGCGCGGTCGGCGACGGAGAGCGCGGCCTGCGCGTTCTGCTCGACGAGCAGGATCGTCGTGCCCGCAGTGTGCAGCTCGCGGATGATGTCAAAGATCTGCTCAACGAGGATCGGAGCGAGGCCCATAGACGGCTCGTCGAGCATCAGAAGCTTCGGCTTCGACATGAGCGCTCTGCCCATGGCGAGCATCTGCTGCTCACCGCCGGAGAGCGTACCGGCGATCTGCTTGCGGCGCTCTTTGAGGCGCGGAAAGCGCTCGTAGACGTCCGCGATACCCGCTTCAATGGTGGAATTGGGCTGGGTGTAAGCGCCCATTTCAAGGTTATCCTCGACCGTCATCTGCAAAAAGACGTGGCGGCCTTCCGGGACCTGCGCAAGACCGTGCTCGACGATCTTGTGCGCGGGGACGCCCTTTAAGTCCTTGCCTTCAAAAACAACGCTGCCGTGCTTGGGATGCAGAAGGCCGGAGACCGTGTTCAGAACGGTCGACTTACCTGCGCCGTTCGCGCCGATCAGCGTGACGACCTCACCCTCGTTGACCTCGAAGGAAACGCCCTTGACGGCGTGGATGCTGCCGTAGTAAACGTGAAGATCGTTCACCTGTAAGATCTGTCCCATCGTTAGGCCTCCTTCTGCTTGCCGAGGTAGGCTTCAATGACCTCGGGATTGTTCTGAATGTCTTCGGGTGTGCCCTTGGCGATGACATGGCCGAAGTTCAAAACGGCAATGCCCTCGCAGATGTTCATGACGAGGTTCATGTCGTGCTCGATGAGCAGCACCGCGATCTTGAACGTATCGCGGATGGAGCGGATGTTTTCCATCAGCTCAGCCGTCTCGCTCGGGTTCATGCCGGCGGCGGGCTCGTCAAGAAGCAGCAGACTCGGGTTCGTCGCCAGCGCGCGGAGAATTTCCAGGCGGCGCTGTGCGCCGTAGGGGAGCGAGCTTGCCTTGGCCTTGGCAAGATCCTCCATGTGGAAGATGGACAGAAGCTCCATTGCGCGCTCGTGAACGATGCGCTCTTCCTTCCAGAAGCGGGGCAGGCGGAAAATGCCCTCGGGCATCGTGTAGTGCATCTGCGTGTCCATCGCGACGGTGATGTTTTCTTCCACGCTCAGCTCGCCGAACAGGCGGATGTTCTGGAACGTACGTGCGATGCCAGCGCGGTTGACCTGCGCGGTGTTGAGGTCATGGATGTCTTTGCCGTTTAAGAGAATCGTGCCGTGGGTGGGCTGATAGACCTTGGTGAGCAGGTTGAAGACCGTCGTCTTACCGGCACCGTTCGGGCCGATGAGGCCGGTGATCTCGGTGCGACCGATGGTCACATTGAAGTTGTCGACCGCTTTCAGACCGCCGAACGTGATGCCGAGGTCGATGCACTCGAGCACGGGGGACTTGTCCGCGTCGCGCTCGGTGAGCAGCGCCGGTTCACGGGAGACGGGAACGAGCTTGGCTTTTTCTTTCTGTGTCATGGTCAATCCTCCTTTTCAGCACTGGCGCGGTGATGGGGCAGAAGTCTCTGGAAGAACGCCTTGGCCTGCGGATTGTTGGTCGCGAGCATGACGAAGATCAGCACGATCGCGTAGATGAGCATACGGAAGTCGGCAAACTGACGCAGCGCCTCGGGCAGGATCGTCAGCGCCGCGGCGGCGATGAGCGAGCCCCAGATATTGCCAAGCCCACCGAGCACCACGAACACCAGCACGAGGATCGAGAGGTTGAAGTTGAACTTCGTCGCCTGAAGGGAAGAGTAGTTCAGGCCGAAGAGCGCGCCCGCCGCGCCCGCGAGGGCGGCGGAGGTGACGAAGGCCATGAGCTTGTATTTCGTCAGGTTCAGGCCGATGGCCTGCGCGGCGATGCGGTTATCACGGATGGCCATGATCGCGCGGCCCGCACGCGAACGAGTCAGGTTCAGCACGACGATGAGCGTGATCATCACGAGGATGAAGCCCGCGGTGAACGTTGCGATCGTGGCGGTGCCGGTCGCACCCTGCGCGCCCTTGATGATAGCGGTGCCCGAGGCACTCAGGCCGAGGTCGTCGACCGTCTTGTTGCCGGCGGGGTTGAAGATGAAGTGCAGGCCGTTTTCATCGCAGCCGATGATGAGGCAGTTGATGAGCTCTTTGATGATCTCGCCGAAGGCCAGCGTGACGATGGCGAGGTAGTCGCCCTGTAAGCGGAGCACGGGCGTGCCGATGAGAAGGCCGACGATGGCGGCGAAAATCGCGCCGACGACCATCGAGATGGCGAGACGCACGGGAGCGTTCGGGATCGCGCCCATCAGGCTCTGCGAGGCGACGATGCCGGAAAATGCGCCGACACTCATAAAGCCCGCGTGGCCGAGGCTCAGCTCACCGAGGATACCGACCGTCAGGTTCAGCGACACGGCCATGGACATGTAGCAGCAGATAGGGACGAGCAGACCGATGGCGGAGCGCTTGAGCGAACCGTTGTTCTGCAGGATCGTCGTGATGATAAAGACGACGATCACGCCGAGATAGGTCGCAAAGTCGACCTTTGTGGTCTTCTTGAGAGAGTTGAATTTGTTCATTTTCTGTGTCATTCCGGCCACCTCACACTTTCTCCGTCACGGACTTGCCGAGAAGGCCCGCGGGTTTGACGAGCAGCACGACGATCAGCACGGCGAACACGATGGAGTTGGCAAGGTTCGTCGAGATGTACGCCTTGGCCATGGCCTCGATGATGCCGAGGAGCAGGCCGCCGAGGAACGCGCCGGGGATGGAGCCGATGCCGCCGAACACCGCCGCGGTGAAGGCCTTGATGCCGGGCATGGAGCCGGTCGTCGGCATGAGCGACGTATTGAACGAGCAGAGCAGCACGCCGGCGATGGCGGCGAGCGCCGAGCCGATGGCGAAGGTCGCGGAAATGGTCGCGTTGACGTTGATGCCCATCAGCTGCGCCGCCGCCTTATCCTCCGAGCAGGCACGCATGGCCTTGCCCATCTTGCTCTTGTTGACGAACGTGGTGAGGCCGATCATGATGACGACGCAGGCCGCAATCGTGAGAAGCGACACATAGGAGACGGTCAGCTTGCCGCCGAACAGCTGCATCGAATCCTCGACCACCGGGGGATAGACACGCGCGGCTGCCTTCCAGATGAGAAGCGCGGAGTTCTGGAGGAAATAGCTCACGCCGATGGCGGTGATCAGGACCGCGAGGCTGGGCGCCGAGCGCAGGGGCTTATAGGCAAGCCGCTCGATGACGACGCCAAGCACCGTGCAGACGATGACGGCCAGCAGCACCGCCACGATGTTGGGCAGTCCCAGATAGAACATCGCGCAGAACGATACGTAGCCGCCGATCATGATGATGTCGCCGTGAGCAAAGTTCAGCATCTTGGCAATGCCGTAAACCATCGTATAGCCGAGGGCGATGATGGCGTACACACTGCCGAGGCTGATGCCGCTGATGAGATAGGATAAAAATTCCATTAGGATGGCACCTCTCTTTTCTCTTTCGGAATTATGGTTCGTCTGTGGCAGAAACAAGGGCAGAGGCGGGAAAACACCTGCCTTCGTTTCCGCCATAGAAACAGGGCATAGGCCGCCGGAAGCTTTTGCTTCCGGCGACCCGCCGCTGAGAAAGGCGAATGTCGGTCTTTCCTGTGCTGGGAATTTAGCCCTTGACGTACTGGCCGTCCTTGACGACGTAAGCGGTCGGAGCCTTGGAGACCTGACCCTCGGCATTCCAGGTCATGTCGGTACCGGTGAGACCGGTGAACTTGAGGGAGGTCATGGCGCTGACGAGCGCGTCGCAGATCTCTTCGTTGCTCATATCGGCGGTGCAGCCGGCGGCCTCGAGAGCGGCCTTCACGATGTACACGCCGTCGTAAGCGTCAGCGGCGAACTGGTTGGGCTCGGTGCCATAAGCGGCAGTGTAAGCGTCAACGAACGCCTGGTTGGCTTCATCGGTGGCGGAGAACGGGGTCATGAGCATCAGACCCTCAGCAAGGGAAGCGTCGAAGCCGGGCATGGTCAGGATGCCATCCATGCCGTCCACGCCGAAGAAAGTGGGAGCATAGCCCATGGCCTTAGCCTGGGAGAAGATGATGGAAGCGGGCTGATAGTAGATGGGGAGGAAGACGAGGTCAGCACCGGCATTCTGCGCACCGGCCAGCTGGACGGAGAAGTCGGAAGCGGTATCGTTGGTGAAAGTGCCCTGATAGACGACCTCGAAAGCGCCCTTATCGGTGGCTTCCTTCACGAAGGTGTCGCGGATGCCCTGGGAGTAAGCGTCGTCGTTACGGTAGATGATGGCGACTTTGGCACCAGCGAAGTTTTCAGCCATGTAGTCGGCAGCGCCAACGCCCTGGTTGGGGTCGGTGAAGCAGACCTGGAAGACATTGTCCTTGCCCGCGGTGACGTCGGTGGAGGAAGCGGACGGGGTCAGCATAAAGGTGCGGTCATTGTAGCAGGCATCGGCAACCGCGATGGAAGCGCCGGTGGTCGTGGGGCCGACGAGGACCTGCATGCCGTTGTCCATCATGGTGTTGTAGGCGTTGACAGCCTTTTCGCCGTCGGCCTCATCGTCCTGCTTCTGGAACTCGAACTTGATCTTGCTGTCGCTGGCGTTGATTTCATTGACGGCCAGCTCGGCACCCTGAACGACGGCCATGCCGTAGATCGCGCTGTCGCCGGTCAGCGGGCCGGAGGAACCGAGCTTGAAGGTCTGGACCTCAGCGTTATCGGTGCCGTCGGTGTTGGCATCGGTGTTGGTGTCATCGCTCTTGGAGCCGCAGGCGGCCATCGAGAGCGTCATGGCCGCAGCCATGAGCATGCACATAAACTTCTTTTTCATCGTTTCAAATCTCCTTTGATTAAATAATGAACAGATTTATTATACAAAAAAGCGGGTCCGCCATTCCCGGCGGAACCGCTTTGCTGTATCGCGTTTTTTACTCGCTCAGCAATCGCGTTTCATCCCGGGAACGCCCATCAGGACGACCAGAAGTACCAGTACCAGCAGGGAAATGCCGATAATGCTAATCAGGCGGGAAATAATAATGGACGCCATAATAATGGCGCCCAGAGCGATGCAGTTGAAGCGGGAGGACTGAGAGGTGCAGGAGGAAGCGGCCTCTGCGCACATGGCAGAAGCGGCGGCGTTATTCTGATTTGCATAAGCAAAACGGAACATAGCATTAAATCCTTTCATGTATCCCTCATGTTTGATGGGCTTATTTTAGCCTCTAAAACGCCAGAAGTCAATACTGCATATTATCCAAAGAAAAAAGAGGGGAAATGGGGATAAGTATCCCATATTGACAATTTGGACAACTTTCGCGCCTCGGGCGCGGGAGGAAAGCAGCCCGCGAGGGCTGTTTCTTTTTGCGCCCGTAGGGCACAGGGGGTGCAGCGCGGCAGCGCTGCTTCTGGCCCCACACCGTGTGGGGACGCGGCAAAGGGGGATATTCTCTTTCTCAGAAAGAGAATATCCCCCTTACACCCCCAAGAGAAAGGACGAGGGGAGGACCCCTCGTCCCCCGACATTGGCAGTTTGCAGCTTGAATAACTGCACACGCTGCGCAGTGTGGGTGCGGTGTACATGGCTTCGCCATGAATCTTCTGCAAATCGTTACGTCTTGCACTCGCGCCTTACTATCGTGAGGCGCGAGTGACGTTTGCTCGGCGGCAGACTGCCTGCCGAATGCGGCATTGCTGCGCTCGCCGCATTGATGGGTGCACCGGTAGACGGTGATTAGGCCGCACTGCCACAAGACTGGCAGAGCGGCAGCGGATAGTAGGAGCAGAGGCAAATCGTCTTGCAATGCTAACGCGGCTTCGCCGCGCACGAGGCACTTTCACTTCGGAGACATCAGAGTTGTTCAAGCCAGAGACTGCCAATCTAAGCCTTTCTCTTGGGGTTCCAAAGGGGATATTCTCTTTTGCGAAAGAGAATATCCCCTTTGCCCCTGCCGCCCACAGGCGGCATATCCTTCGCACCTGTGCGAAACCGATAGCTTCCTTTATATATAATAAAAGGTAACTATCCTGTTTTAGCACTTGCTGCCGACGAGTGCTAAAAATTAAGAGTTTAGTAACAAATATCAGGAATTTCCTGATATACTTAGGTTCAAATACAATTCAGAGAGGGATGCTTTTATGGCTAAAAAACAGTTTAAAGCAGAATCGAAGCGTTTGCTCGATCTGATGATCAACTCGATTTACACGCACAAGGAGATCTTCCTGCGCGAGATTATTTCCAACGCCAGCGACGCTATCGACAAGCTCTGTTACGTCGCGCTGACGGACGACAAGGTCGGCATGAACCGCAGCGATTTTGCCATCACGGTGTCGGTCGACAAGGAGAACCGCACGTTGACGGTCTCGGATAACGGCATCGGCATGAGCCGCGAAGAGCTTGAAAACAACCTCGGCGTCATCGCGTCGTCGGGTTCCTACAAGTTCCGCCAGGAGACCGAGGAAAAGGACAAGAAGGACGCCGATATCGACATCATCGGCCAGTTCGGCGTGGGCTTCTACTCCGCGTTCATGGTCGCCGACAGCATCACCGTCCGCACGAAGAAGTACGGTTCGGAGCAGGCCTATGAGTGGCAGTCCTCCGGCGCGGACGGCTATACGATCACCGAGTGCGACAAGGAGGCCGTCGGCACCGACGTCATCATGCACATCAAGCCCGACACGGACGAGGAGAAGTACAGCGAGTACTTGGAATCCTACCGCCTGCACGCGCTCGTGAAGAAGTACTCCGACTACATCCGCTACCCCATCCGCATGCTGCTGCCCGAGCAGAAGGTCAAAGAGGGCAGCGACCCGGAGAAGCCCGAGTACGAGACCGTCGAGGAGATGAAGACCGTCAACTCCATGGTGCCGCTCTGGCAGCGCAAGAAGAGCGACGTCACGGAAGAGGAGTACAACAAGTTCTACTCCGAGCTGACGCATGAATTCGACAAGTCCCAGCGTACGATCACCGTCTCGGCCGAGGGCAGCGTGACCTATAAGGCGCTGCTGTTCGTGCCGTCTTCGCGCCCGTTCAACTTCTACACGGAAGGATATGAAAAGGGATTGCAGCTCTACTCTGCGGGCGTTCTCATCATGGACAAGTGCGACTCGCTGCTGCCTGACTATCTGCGCTTTGTGCGCGGCGTGGTCGATTCGCCGGATCTGAGCCTGAACATCTCCCGCGAGCTTTTACAGCACGACCGCCAGCTCAAGGTCATCGGCCAGAACCTCGAAAAGAAGGTCCGCGCCGACCTTGAAAAGTTCCTCAAGGATGACCGCGAGGGCTATGAGAAATTCTACGAAAACTTCGGCCGTCAGATCGGTTACGGCATCGTGAGCGACGGCGGCGAGAGCCGCAAGGACTCGCTCAAGGACCTGATGATGTTCTATTCCTCCACGCAGAAGAAGCTCACGACGCTCAAGGAGTACGTCGAGCGCATGAAGGAAGGCCAGAAGTGCATCTACTACGCCGCGGGCGAGAGCATCGCCGCCGTGGACAAGCTGCCGCAGACCGAGCTTTTGAAGGACAAGGACTACGAGGTTCTGTACCTGACCGGCGAGACGGACGAGTTCGTTTTGCAGGCGCTGATGAACTACGACGAAAAGCCGTTCCGCTCCATCGTGGACGGCGACCTCGAGCTCGGCGGCGAGGAAGAGCACAAGGACGACAGCGAGAGCGCGGAGCTCATGCAGTTCGTCAAGGAGACGCTCGGCGACAAGATCAAGGAGGCCAAGGTCTCGCACCGCTTGAAGACCCATCCCGTCTGCCTGACGGCGGGCGAGGGCTTCAGCTTCGAGATGGAGAAGTACTTCAAGAACTTCCAGATGCCCGAGCCCATCAAGGCCGAGCGCATCCTCGAGCTGAACGTCGATCATCCGGCGGTCAAGGCGATGGCCGCCGCGCTGGCAACGGACCGCGACAAGGCGGCGCTGTACGCCAAGATCCTCTACGATCAGGCAAACCTCATCGCGGGGCTGCCGCTCGAAGATCCCAGCGCGTACACCGATATGGTCGCGCAGCTGATGCAGTAAGTCAATATTGCTCCAAAAGGGCGCGGAGAATTCTCCGCGCCCTTTTTCACGTTTTTCATTCCTGCCGCCTATACTGGCATACAGGCGCTTTTCCGCCTGACAAACCGTAAAGGCGATGAACGGATATGCTTCGACCACTGATGCTGGCTCTGCTCGGCACGTCTTTCACGTTTCTGATGACGGCGCTGGGCGCCGCGACGGTGTTCTTTTTTGCCCGCAAGGTGTGCGAGCGCGCGCAGGGCGCGCTGCTGGGCTTTGCCGCGGGTGTGATGATGGCGGCGAGCGTGTGGAGCCTCATTCTGCCCGCCATCGAACAGACGGAGACAGAGGGCCGCCTGCCGCCGTTTCTGCCCGCCGCGGCGGGCATTGTGCTCGGCGCGCTGACGCTCTTCCTGCTCGACGAGCTCGTGCGGCGGCGCGGCGGGGGAGAGGTGCACAGCGATTTTTTGCTCCTCTCGGCCATCACGCTGCACAACATCCCCGAGGGCATGGCCGTCGGCCTCGCGTTCGCGCTCGCGGCGGACGGGGAGAGCCTTGCCGGCGCGTTCGCGCTGGCGCTCGGCATCGGCGTGCAGAACTTTCCCGAGGGCGCGGCGGTGGCGCTGCCGGTGTACCAGGCGGGCAAGTCGAAACGGCGCGCTTTCTGGACCGGCGTGCTCTCCGGCGCGGTGGAGCCGCTGTTCGGCGCGCTCGTCGTGCTCGCGGCGGCGGGAATCCACGCGCTGATGCCGTGGCTTCTGAGCTTTGCAGCGGGGGCGATGCTCTACGTCGTGGCGGAGGAGCTTCTTCCGCGCGCGGGCGGACGGCGGGGGACGTGCGGCTTCCTCGTGGGCTTCCTTCTGATGATGATACTGGACGTCGCGCTGGGGTAAGCGCGAAAAATCCGGCATAGAATGGTGCGAGGTGATCGACCATGCACATTCATGTTGTAAAGCGCGGCGACACGCTTTCTTCCATCGCCGCGATGCACGACGCCCTGCCCGCATTCGTCGCGGCGGACAACGGCCTTACGCTGAGTACGCCGCTTGTGATCGGCCAGGCGCTCGTCGTGCGGACGCCGAAGACACTGCACACCGTGCGCGCGGGGGAGACGCTTTCGTCCATCGCGCGGGACTATGATTTGAGCGTCAGGACGCTCCTGCGGCGGAACTTTTTCCTCCACGGACGCGAGCTTCTGCGCGAGGGCGACGTGCTTGCCATCGACTACGCAGACGAAGCGCCGCTCGGTACGCTCGGCGTGAACGCCTACGCCTACCCCTACATCGGCGGCGAGCTGCTCGACTCGGTCCTGCCGTACCTGACGTATCTGACGCCGTTCACCTACGGCATCACGCCCGCGGGAGTCCTTGCACCACTCGACGACGCGCGCCTGCTCGAACGTGCGGCGCGCTATGGCGCAAAATCGCTCATGCACCTCTCGACGCTGACGCCGGAGGGAAATTTTTCGAGCGAAAACGCCGCGGCGCTCCTGCAAAACGACCGCGCGCAGAGCGCGCTCCTTGCCGAGATCTTGCAGACGATGGCGAAAAAGGGATACTACGGCCTCGACGTCGACTTCGAGTACGTCCCGCCGGAGCTGCGCGAGGCCTACGCCGCGTTCGTCTGCCGCCTGCGTGAGGCGCTGAACGCGGAGGGAAAGCCCGTTGTCGCCGCGCTCGCGCCGAAGACGAGCGCGCAGCAGCGCGGACTGCTCTACGAGGCGCACGACTACGCGCTGCTATCAAAAGCCGCGAACGCCGTGTTCCTGATGACCTACGAATGGGGCTACACCTACAGCGAGCCGCAGGCCATCGCGCCGCTGCCGCAGGTGCGCGCGGTGCTCGACTACGCGCGCTCGGTCACGGCGGGGGAGAACATCTTCCTCGGCGCGCCGCTGTACGCCTACGACTGGCCGCTGCCCTACGAAAAAGGCCGCACGCGGGCAGAGACGCTCTCGTCGCAAGCCGCGATCATGCGTGCGCGGCTGGTGGGGGCGGAGATCGAGTTTGATGAAACCGCGCGCTCGCCCTGCTACCACTACTTCGACAAAATGCGGCGCGAACACGTCGTCTGGTTCGAGGACGCGCGCTCGCTGCGCGCGAAGATCGCCCTCGCGGCGGAAAAGGGCTTGCAGGGCATCGGCTTCTGGCAGGCGGGGCGGGAGCTTGCGCAGGCGTGGCCGCTGCTCGACGCGCTGGTCACGCTCGAAACCCTCTAAAAATGCAAAAAACCGCCCAACGGGCGGCAAAGATTGACAAAATGCGGCAAAAACCGTAAAATAAAGGTAGGCGCTGTTGTAAACGGCGGTTAGCCACTCCCTTGCGAAAGGGGGTGATGCGGATGGGAAGAGGAAATGCTCTGCGTTTTCTTCTGTGTCTCGTCATTGTCCTCGTGGTAATGACCTACATAGCCCCAAAAGCGTGTTAACCGCCCGGCGGCCACCGAGCGGTTAACATAGTATTGTTTTAACCAGCTTTGAGGGCTAACCGTCATGACAACAGCGCCCTTTTCTATTTCCATTATACCCCGCTTTCCAGCGTTGTCAAGGCGGAAAAATTTTTCCTCCGTTGCACCGGTTCGTCCCAAAAACCGCTTTACAGCTTTATAGCTGTAAACGGTCCGCACAAATGCGTGGGCTGCACAAAATGAGGAGGAAAAACATGTACAACAATCCCTATGAACGACCCAGAACCCAGATCGAAAAATGCGAGCACTTAGCGCGGATGAAATTCGAAAACCCGATCGAAAAGGCGCAGCGCGAGGCAGACGAGCGCGTCTACCGCTTCTCGAGCATCGATGAGGCGCTTGGTGTGCTGTCCGTCATGCGCGGACGCTGAAAGGGGGCGGGACGATGGACAAGACCGCAAACTACAACCTCCCGCAATGGGTCGGGACCGACCCGATCCGAATGAAGCCGTTCAACGACGCGTTCGACGGAATTGACAAGGCGCTCAAGGCCAACGCCGACGCGGCGCAGGCGCTGCAAAGCGGCAAGGCCGACGCGCAGACCGTGTCGGCGCTCGCCAAAACCTCGGCGCGGCCGGTCACAACTGCCGCGTGGCGTTCGGCTCGTACGTCGGCGACGGCAATGTCGGGCAGGCCGCGCCCACCACGATCGCAAGCCCGTTTTATCCGGTGCTCGTGCTGATGCAGCGCGTCATTTCCGGCAACAACAGCATCGCCAACCCCAGCGTTTTTGTCCGCACGAACGACAAGGGCACCAACGCCGCGGACAAGTCCACCATGGACTCGCTGCTCTACCTCACGCGGGCGGACGATTCCGTCTCGTGGTATTCCTACAACACCGGCGGCGCGTACGCCCAGCTGAACACCAACGGCACGACGTATCTCTACATCATCCTCGGCTACGACAAAGCGACGGAGGACGCGGAATAAGAGAATATGGCAAAAAAACACCCCCGAGGCGAAAGCCTCGGGGGTGAAACATTATAGCAATGTTTTTAACTGTTCACTATCGAATTAGTGGACGTTGACCACATAGGTCAGGGTCACAGTCTCACAAGCAACAGCGGTAACGGTGCTGTAATCAGTAACGACGGTGAGATTTGCAGCAGGCGTCACGAAAGTGGGGAAATAAGTGCTTCTGATCGTGGCGAATTCCTGACCGGAATAGGTACCGGCATTACCAGTCCAAGTGCCTTCGTAGGTCTCAACCTGACCGTTGACGTTAGCCTTGAGGACGTACTTGACAGTAGCATCCTTAGCCGCCTCAACACTGAGGGTCACAGTGTAGACGTTCGTCGCGGTGCCATCCTCAGAGACGACGGTAACGGTAGCCTGCTTGCTCTCGCCGAAGACCTTATTACCGGCGATAGTGACGACCGCGTTTTTGTCAGCAGCCTCGGCGGTAACCTTGGCAGCAGCGCCAAGGTCGCCAGTCACAGTAGCGGAGAACGGAGTAGCGGTCTGCTCGAACTTAACAGTCTCATCGTTGACATAGACGGTAGCGTCAGCAGAATCACCGAGCTTGTTGCCGACGTAGACGACAGCAGCCTTGCCCTCGAAGTCGCTCTTAGCGGAGACGATCCAAATGCCGAGGCTCTCGAACTCACGAGCGCCGATCTTGCTCAGATCGCTGTTGTTCATTTCCTTGCCGTCAGCACGGATGATCTTGGTGTCCGCAGTCAGTCTCCAAACGAAGTCGGAAACAATAGTGTCGCCATCAGCGTTGATGTCCCAAGTGGTGACATAGTCGCTGTTGTCGTCAGCCGTCCAGGCGTTGGCGGCGGTATCGGTGGCCTCGGTGACGAGCGTCACGGTGGAGGCGTAGCCGTACTTGTCGCTCAGATTCTTGTTCCACTCAACTGCGAAGAGCTTGCCTTCGTTATGAGCCAGCGTCAAAGCGTTCTCATAGCTGGTCTTGATGTACTCAAGCTCGCCGTTCATGTAGACGTAAGCCCAGTAGGTGTCGCCCTCGCCAACAACGTGCTTGACATACTTGTCAGCGCCGGTGGGAACGAAGACGTAAGCGGGGAATTCAGCAGCGTCAGTGGCGTTCTTGATGTAAACGCGGTTGACGAAGTTGCCTTCCATGGTGTAGTAAGCCTCAACGCTCTTGTTGGCGTAGTCGGGCAGGGTCTTGAGGGTGTACTCGGTGTTGTAGACGTAGTTGCCGTTGTCATCGGTCTCACGAACGATGAACTTGGTGTTGTTGTCGAGAGCAAGCTTGGTGTTGCTGCTCGTGGCGGTGGTGTCGTTGGAAGCAACGATAACAGCAGCATCGTTCTTGATGGTGGCGTTATCAATGTAGCCGATGGTGTTGTAGCCCTGCAGGCTCACATCGCCGTCCTTGTCGGTCTCGACCTTGTACAGAGCCATACCGTTGTAGGCCTTGTTGTACTTGGCATAGGTGGAGACGAGAGCCTCAGCGGAGGTGACAGTCCAGCTACCATTCGTCTGCTTCTCTTCAGTTCTGAGCTCGGCGTCCTTATAGGTGCCGCCAACCTCAGCGGAAGCATCGTTGAAGTCCTTGGAGAAGTCACCGGTGAACTCCTTGTTGGAATCCAGAGCGGAGACAACAGTCTTGGTAGCTGCTTCAGAGTCTTCTTCAGGATCAACAGCAACGGACAGACCGTCGATGCTCTTGACGTTCACAGTCTCTTCGGTGCCGTCCAGATAAACGAGGACAGCCTCAGCAGCGCCATCGTTCTTGTCGACGAACTTGATGCTCTTGAGAACAGCGTAGCTGGTGGTGTCAACATCATCGTTACCGATGAGGTTGCCGAACTGATCGAGGAACCAGGTGTACTTGACGGAACCGTCAAGGCCGGCATCGTCCTTGTAGAAGTTGTCGGCAACATCGTAGTCCTTCTTGTCGATGGTGCGCTTGGTGGACTTGAGATAGGTCTCGGTCTGAGCACCCTCGAAGGACTCAGCCTTGGCAACGATCTCAACGAGATCGGACTCCTGAGCGGCCTTGTTGGTGGTGCGGATGATGCTGACGTCGACTTCGTCGTTCACGTTGACGAGAACCCAGTCTTCCTCAGCGTAGTCATTGCCCTTGACATAGAGGGTAACGGGATCGCTGGAGGTCTTGTAAACGTCGAGGCTCATGTAAGCGTCGCGGGTAATGTGGTTCTTGCTGTCGGTCTTCTCGGTAACAACCTCGTTGACGTAAGCGAGATAGGTGTCGATCACGACCAGACGATAATCGCCGTCAGCGTTCTGGTAGAATTCGATCTGCTCGCCCTGAGCACCGACCATAGCCTTGGTGGCGGTAGCGGTGTAGGTCACATCCTTGGTGTCGAGCTTGCCGTTGGTGTAGGTGTCAACAACAGTGGTGGTCTTCTTCACACCGAGAGCCTCGCAGATGTCGCACTGGGAAGTCTCAACGTTGAAGGTAGCCTTCGGGGTAGCGGTGACCTCAGCATAGGTGTCCTCGGAGGAGTCGAACTTGAGATCCTTGTCGCTGTCCTTGTACCACTTGGTGGTGGGACGGCCCCAAGCATCCTCGCTGTCGTCGGAAGCGAGCTTGAAGTTCTTGTAGCCGATGGAGACCTGCTCGAGCTTCTGGACCTTATCGGCCTGATAGCCGAAAGCGGGAGTGTAGGTCACGGTCGGGACCTGGATGGCCTGGAACAGGAGCTCAGCAACCAGCTCACGGGAAGCGGGAGCGCTGAGGTCGGTGGACTTGTCGACGTTGTCGAGGATGCCGAGGGACTCAGCATACTTGGCGACGTTCAGAGCCCAGTCAGCGCCGGAGAACTCGTTGTTCTTGTCGTAACCGACAACACGCAGGATCATGGCGAGGACTTCATAGCCGGTCACGTTGCCGGACGGCTTGAAGGTGCCATCGGGATAACCCTTGACGAGCTCAGCGTTGCCGCAGTAGCCGATGTAGCCCTTAGCCCAAGCGGCGCCGTTCATGTCATTGAACTTGTTGTAGGTGGCGTACAGGGAAGCCTGCTTGTCGGCCACGTCTGCAGTGTACAGACGATAGACGATCGCGGCGACTTCCGCGCGGGTGATGCTGCCTTCGGGCTGGAAGGAGCCGTCGGGATAACCCTGGAACACCTTCATGCCGGAGAGAACGTCGACGGCCTTAGCGTAAGACGCGTTGACCTTTTCGGCATCCTTGAAGGCTGCGTTGGCGCTGACGGCCAGAGACAGAGTCATGACCAGCGCCAGAACCAGTGCGAGTAACTTTTTCATAGATGTTACTCTCCTTTCTAAAATTTCCATCCCCGCGGGTCTGTAAGATCGGTAAGGGGGCGTTCTCCGAGCGGCTTTTCCGATACCAAACATTTTCAAAAAGTTGCAAAACCGCTTGAAAAGTTCTCAAAATCGGAAGAAACAGGTCAAAAAGTTATCCTAGGCCGATATCGCATCCCCTTGTGAAAACCCGCAAAGCCTTGCACGGCAAGGCTTTGCGGGTTTTTGAGGTAGCGATTTGGTAGCAAATAAAAAACGGAAAGCGCCGCAAAAGCGCGCTGCCGCTGGGGAAATTCGTGGTAGCGGCGTGGTAGCGCGGCCGATGACTTAAAAAAATACACCGATGCGGACGGCCACATCGGTGTAAATGAATATTCAGCTAATAGGTTCAATATTTATACGTTGAAGCGGAAGTAGATCATGTCGCCGTCCTTGACGACGTACTCCTTGCCCTCGCTGCGCAGCAATCCCTTTTCCTTTGCCGCCGCGACGCTGCCGCAGCGGATCATGTCGTCGAAATTGATTGTTTCGGCGCGGATGAAGCCGCGCTCGATGTCGGAGTGAATTTTGCCCGCGGCCTGCGGGGCCTTGGTGCCGTTTTTGATCGTCCAAGCCCTGCACTCGTCCTCGCCGTAGGTCAGGAACGAGATGAGGCCGAGCAGCGCGTAGGAGCACTTGATCAGGCGGTCGAGGCCGGACTCCTGAATGCCGAGCTCCTCGAGGAACATCGCGCGGTCCTCGCCGTCGAGCTCGGCGATGTCCTGCTCGAGCTTGGCGCAGATGGGCAGCACCTGCGCGCCCTCGCGGTCGGCGAGCTCCTTGACCTGCTGGAGATACTGGTTGCCATCCTGATTCGCAAAGCCGTCCTCGTCCATGTTCGCGGCGTAGATAATGGGCTTGAGGCTGAGTAAATCGGCGGTCGCAATGAGCTCCGCGTCGTCGGACGAAACCTCGAACGTGCGCGCGCTCTTGCCCGCGTCGAGGTGCTTGGCCAGCGCGGAAAAGAGCTCGACCTCGTGCAGGAACTTCTTGTCGCCCTTGGCCATCTTCGTCGCCTTTTCGACGCGGCGGTTGACCATCTCAAGGTCAGCCATGATGAGCTCCAGGTCGATCGTCTCAATGTCGCCGAGGGGATCGACGGGGACGTTCGTGCTGGCGTCGGCCACGACGTGCATGATGTTTTCATCGTCGAAGCAGCGCACGACGTGCACGATGGCGTCCGTGCGGCGGATGTTCTCGAGGAACTTGTTGCCGAGGCCCGCGCCCTGGCTCGCGCCCTTGACGAGGCCCGCGATGTCGACAAATTCGATGACGGCGGGAGTCTTCTTCTTGGGGTGGTACATCTCGGCGAGCTTATCGAGGCGCTCATCGGGAACGGCCACCATGCCGACGTTCGGCTCAATGGTGCAGAAGGGGTAGTTGGCGCTTTCCGCGCCCGCGTTGGTGATCGCGTTGAAGAGAGTGGACTTGCCGACGTTCGGCAGTCCGACGATTCCTAATTTCATATATACTCATTCTCCTTCGATTTTTCCTTGATTTGCAAGGGTTT